>Ga0209976_10000770_pt1 | contig 19798 bp, 12 predicted proteins | sample SumtaG_FD_182806 | JGI IMG/M metagenome (GOLD analysis project Ga0209976, IMG submission 182806) | Deep subsurface microbial communities from Indian Ocean to uncover new lineages of life (NeLLi) - Sumatra_00157 metaG (SPAdes) (version 2) | ecosystem: Environmental > Aquatic > Marine > Oceanic >...
GCAACCAGTGGCACCTTCTCCTCTTCGTGGTTACAGAGGTAGAGGAGAGTTACCAAGAGAATTAACAACGGAGGAAGTTGAAGAATTGGTTGAAAGATTTGGAGACTCGGCAAGGAGATGTGCTGAAGTAGGATACAAAGGAGTTTTATTAATGGGATCAACGGGATATTTAATTAGTCAATTCGGATCACCTCTTACTAATAAAAGAACAGATAGATTTGGAGGAGAATCTCCAGCAGAGAGAGCAACCTTTATAGTCGAAATAATTAAAAATATTAGGAAAAAACTTGGAAATCAATTTCCTATTATCTACAAAATCAGTGCGGAAGAATATATAGCAGGTGGGACGACTATTGAGGATTCTCAAATTATGGCAAAATTAGCGGAGGAAGCAGGCGTGTCAGTAATACATACATGGGCAGGATGGCATGAATCCCCAAAACCGATGTTACCCATGTCCGTACCAAGGGGTGCGTTCGTGTATTTAGCTGAAGCTATGAGAAAAATTATTAATGTTCCAATTATGACTGGAGGTAGAATAAATGATCCAAGGTTAGCAAATGATATAATAAGAGAAGGACGAGCAGATTTAGTTCATATGGGAAGAGCATTTTTAGCTGATCCACACTTTCCTAATAAAGCAATGAAAGGTGAATTCAATGATATTAGGATGTGTTTAGCATGTTGTCGTTGTTTTGATGCGATTGTTAGACAAAGACCAGTTGAATGTGCTGTTAATGCTGGGCTAGGCAAGGAAGGGGAAAAATTAACAAAGGCAGAAAAATCTAAAAACATTCTTATTATTGGTGGTGGTCCAGCTGGAATGGAAGCTGCCAGAGTAGCAACATTGAGAGGACATAAAGTAACAATTTGGGAAAAAAATTCTCAAATAGGAGGGAATTTAATCACAGCATCAAATGCTCCACATAAAGAGGAAACAAAATGTGTTACAGACTACTTAACATATCAGATGAAAAAGTTGAATGTCAATATTATGCTCAATAAAACAGCAACCCCCGAAATGGTATTAGATGAAAGCGCTGATGATGTTATTATTGCAACTGGTGCTAAGCCAATCATTCCAGATTTACCTGGTATAGAACAAGAAAATGTTGTCTTTGCCTTAGATGTATTAAACGGTGTTGTAGCAACTGGTAATAAGGTTGTGATAATAGGAGGGGGGATGATAGGGTGTGAAACGGCAGAATTGCTTACGTCAAAAGGAAAAGATGTCTCCATAATAGAAATGTTACCAAAGATTGCAAGAGATATTGGTCCAACCTCTCGATGGTCAATTACAATGCGAATAAAACGTTGGGGAATAAAACAATTCACTTCTTCGAAAGTTATCAGCATTTTAGATAATGGCGTAGAAATTGAAAGAGAAGGAAATTTTGAGATAATTCAGGGTGATTCGATTGTTATTGCTGCAGGTATGGAAGTGAATAGCGATTTATACAATAATTTGAAAGGAAAAATCCCTAACATTCACAGGATCGGAGATTGTTCTCAAGCAAGAAGGATGTTAGAAGCAATTCATGAGGGTTACTCAACTGGTAAAAAACTTTAAACTTTTCATGACTTGCACCCGATGATGAAGAATATAATCCTGGATTGAAAAAATCACGGTAAAACACTAAAGTTTATTATCTCATTAAATAAGGTTTATAGAAAGATGCCAGATTCTATCTTTGAAGAAATCAATAATATATCAGAATTATTTGAAGGAAAAGATGAAGAATTTCTTCAAGCAATTGAAGAAATTCAAAATAGAGGAAATATCTCAATTAAAGATGATCTTTTATGCGAGGCAGCTAAGGCTAGAACTTATATGTATATTGGATCATTCGGGAATGCAATGAGGACTACTAGACGGCTCTACAAGAAGGGTAAGATAAATAATATACCCTTTGCAATGATAGATGCCTTAAGTCTAAAATTTTTTACAAAATGGGTATTAGGTGAGTTTGAGTATGCCAAGTTGTGGGAATTCATAGAAGAAAGTGAAAATTTACTCAAAAATGTATCTCAAGAGCCCAAAGAAGAATTTAAATATAGAAGATCTATTATAGATTTCGAAAAAGCATGTATATATCGGAATATAGGAGATATAGATCTTGCTCTTGGAAACTGTATAAAAACATTGGAAGCATGTAAAAATGAAAGAAGTTTGACTTCTATGATGCCTACTGTTTTAATGGAACTTGGAAAAATTTATTATGTTAAAGGTGAATTAAAAATATCAGAGGATTTTTTATTACAAAGTATTCCCCTATTAAATTCCAACAACTTTACCACGAAAGTTAGTAAAATTTATGCTTTGTGGGATTTAGGAGATAATTACCGCGCACAAGGAAAATTAGACCTTGCTATTGAGACTTATGAACAAGCTTTGGAACTATGTAAGATTATTGATATTGCAATTTATACGGTAGTAGTCTATACATCTCTTATCGAAGCGTATATTGATAAAAATTCTCTTGATGATGCGCGTAAATATTTAGGACTACTTAGGGAATATAATTTACAACATCCAGGGGGTGATTGGGCATACAAAATATCTGAAGCACGAATATTAAAATCAACTGGTCGAATCCAAAATCTTGCTGAAGCCGAGAAAATATTGAGACAGTTTATAGGGGATGGATTTGGACCAGGTTGGGATTTAAATATGGCCGCATCCATTCTTATTGATCTTTGTCAAATTCTTTTAATAGAATTACAGATAACTGATGATATTGAAATTCTAAATGAGTTAGAATCCCTTGTTATTCAATTATTAGAAATTGCTGAAAAACAACATTCATATACGACATTAACCTCAGCGAAGCTCCTACAAGGCAAATTATCGTTAATTCAATTGAATACCATTCATGCTAGAAAATTTTTGAGAGAAGCTCAACAAATAGCAGATGATCATGGGCTTCAAAAATTAGCTCTTTCAATATCAAGAGAACACGATAAATTGTTAGACCAACTAGATATATGGGAAGATCTTAGTGAAACTAAGACACCAATCTCAGAACGCTTAAAATTGGCTTCAATGGATGAGACCATAGGATATTTAAAGGCAAAACGTGCAATAGAAAGTCCTGAGCTTATTTCGGAGACTCCTATGATGATTTTGATTCTATCTGAGGGTGGAGTTATGACATTCTCATATCTTTTCGACACAAAATGGAAATTTGATGAAGATATATTTGGAAGTTTTCTTACCGCATTTAATTCTTTTAGTGACGAATTTTTTTCAAAAGGACTCGATCGAGCTAAATTTGGAGACGATATGATATTAATGCAAGCAGTGGATACTTTCTTAGTTTGTTACTTATTCAAAGGGGAAACCTATTTTGCTGTAAAAAAAATTGACAAATTTGCTGAAGATATTCAGAAAGATGCTACTATTTGGCAAACTCTGAACAATTTTTATAAAACAAATCAAGTTGTCGAAATTAAAGATGTTCCTTCTTTAGAAAATTTAATTGCTGACATTTTCATTGATTAAATTGAAAGAAAGATAGAAATAGAAAAAAATAGAACATTTATATCATAGTCTTTTTTTAGGTCGAGGAGGGGAATAATAGACGCTAGGATTTGTCCCTTCTTCAGTTTTTAGGAGAAAAGTATTTTTCCCAGAAATTAGTTTTGAAACACGACTATTAGTGTTATTCAAGTCTCCAAAGTGTATCGCTTGACCTTCACAACAAATCAAACAAAATGGATCAAGCCCTTGATCAACTCTATGAAAGCAAAAGTGGCATTTTTCAGCAAGATTTTTATTCTCATCAAATACTATGACATTATAAGGACATGCAGTTATACATGCTTGACATCCCGAACAAAATTCTTGGTTTATTATAACAATCCCATCATCTCTTTTTTGAAGAGCATCTTCTGGACAAGAATCGACACAAGGTGGATTTTCACAATGGTTACATAATTTAGGAAGAAAATCCATGGCTAAATCTGGAAATCTTCCCCGCGGGGTATCTTTCTCAGTACCTCCCTGGGTTTCAACTTTTATCCAATAATCAACTGTGTTGTTTTCAATTTTACATGATATACTACAGGCTTCACATCCGATACATCTTTCTTGGTCAATAACCATACCTAACCGTTTATTATTGATCATTTCTTCTCACCCTCACTCTTAGTAATTTCAACTGCAACATCATTCATATGCATATTTGGCTCATAGACTTTATCTTGCACAGGATTAATAATATCATGTGTAAGATGATTCAAGCTTCCCTCTTTGAACTGTTCTATCCACCAACCTTCAGTAATATCAAGTACACCTGGTTTAACACCTTCGGTTATTCTAGCTTTCAATGTTGTTCGAGCTCTATCGTTAAAGACGGTAACCAAATCATCAGTTGCAATATTTCGCTTTTGAGCATCAATTGGATTTATATCAACCACAGGTTCAGGGTTTAGATTTAATAAAGATTGGACATTCGCAAACATGGAGTGTGTCCGAAAACGACTATGACCATTAATCAGAGTTAATTTATATTTATTTTTGCTTATAGAAACTGGAGCTTCTATAGGCGGTAAATATACAGGAAGAGCCTGTCCATCTTCTACCAATTGTTCTGCATATAGTTCAATCTTACCGGATGGAGTTCGAAAAGACAACGGAAAGTTAGCACCTTCAGGAAGAGGTTGTAATTTTACCGCTCTATTTTTAAGAGTTTCTTTGCTCGCTCCTTTTAATGAAGAATGATCCATGATGAGATCAATTAATCCCTCCTCTCCCCCTTTAAAATACTCTCCAAATTCGAGCCTTTCTGCTAGTTCAGCAACAATTGTCGCATCCGATTTTGATTCATATAATGGTTCTATCACTTTTTGCTGCAACTGTAAATAAGGATATGGATGAGGCAAGAAATCTGAAAATTCTAAAAAACTGCAGACAGGTAGTAAAAGATCCGCATAACGAGCTGTTGGAGTCATGAATAATTCTGTTTGAATAATAAAATCCAATTTAGGGAAGAATTCGTTAATAATTTTGTTGCTATTAGCGCACTGGTTTAAAAAGTTAATGAACGAAAACCAAACTGCCTTAATAGGGTATGGGTCCCCGGAGATCACCGCATCATATAGATTAAGAATTCCCATTCTATGAAAACTCGGCTTTTCAGGTATAGCTTTAAGGAAAGGATCCCAATTAAGTACTGCTGGCATATATCCAGAACTAAAAGAAGTAGTTACGTTTCCAGTAATGCTTGCCACACTTATTAACCCTCTCAGTGAGATATCTCCATGAAATGTTCGTGTAAATCCCATATGAGTATAAAAAATAACTTTCTTAGTTGTAGCTATTTTTTCTGTCAATTTTATGATAAGATCCTCTTTTACTCCTGTTATTTCGGAAGTTTGTTTAGGTGAATATTGTAGGGTTAAATCTTTTAGCATTTGGAGTGCTGGTTTGCATTCGATTTCATTTACTTTAAATGTTCCAAAAAGGCAGGCTTCTCTAACGTTAGATCGCCGCATTGCTTTATACGAGTCTGTTGATTCATGCCATATTATGTATGCATTTTCTTTTTTCGAGCCAACATCCTTACCACGTAAAAATTTACCTGTATCAATTCTTACTAAATAAGATCCATTAGTAAATTCGCGTACAAATTCAAGATCACACATCTTTTTCTGAAATATAACGTGCATTAATCCCAAAGCAAAGGCACTATCTGTACCGGGTTTAAGTCCAATGTATTCATCAGCTTTAGAAGCAGTTACAGTAAATCGAGGATCGATTACAACAACCTGAGTTCCATTTTCTTGTGCATCTAAGACTTTCCGCATAGTTTGTAAGGGCATTGACTCTGCGGGATTGGATCCCCAAATAACGAGTAAGTCAGGCCATTTTCTCTGCCAAAATTCTCCAAATAAATGCATATAGGGAAAGTGATGTCCAAAAATCACACGAGAACCACAAGGTAATCCTGCATCTCCATAACCCCATGCGGATACTCGAGTACTTTGAGTTAAACTTGCTAATCTAAGATAGGCACCAAATTTAGTAGTCCCTGATCCAGGACCTCCTAAAACCCAAGCAATAGATTTCCAACTATAATCCTCCGAAATTCTTTTAAATTTTGAAATGATTGTATCATATGCTTCATCCCAAGTAATACGTTTAAATTTCGCTTCGCCCCTTTCTCCTATTCGTTTCATAGGATATTTAATCCGATCGGGGTGATAAGTTATTTCTAAACTGGAGAGTCCTCGAAGACATATTCGACGATCTTTTTCATCTGGAAAATCAGCTGGTTCTAATTTAATAACTCGGTTATCCCTCACATGTGCTAAAATGCCACAACAATCAATACCACAATGAGCTGGACATGCCGTCCTAATTACTTTAAGATCTTTACTATTGTTCATCATGTATATATAATTCCTCTTTTATCGCGTTTTAATAATATTTTGACTAAATAATAATTTAATAAGTATTTTTACTATGAGAATAAACTATTTTAATTAAATTCCTATTAAAATATGAGTTTACTCTAAAGGCCCCCATCTAATAACTCCGGCATTCCAAGCCCATCCAATCCCAGCTGAAACGATGACAACGATATCTCCGTCCTTGATTTTTCCATCTCTAAGCCCATATTCAATTGAAATTATACCATCATTCTGCCCATTATGACCAATATCTTCAAAATAGGTTGACTGAGAATACGGATCTACTCCCACTGTTTTTGCGACGTACTCAAATGCGCTTCTTTTCATGTGTAGTAAAGCTAAATAGTCTATATCTTCACGATTATAGCCTGACTGAATTAATGCATTATCAATTGCCTTAACAAATGATTCCATGGAGTATTTATCTAATCGCTCTTTTAATCCCTCAGGATCAGGGACATCCAAAAAATTTAAACCATCTTCTAAACATTTAGCTGTCATCGGCTGAATTGTACCTCCTGCGGGAATATACACGTCATCTGCAAATCTACCATCCGATATAGCACTAATACCTAAAATTTCATTTTCACTATAATCCGCACGAATAATCGCAGCCACCCCACTAGCAGCTAAACTAATCATGAATCTCGATCTCTGATTTTTATAATTAATTAAATCACTATTCCTATAACCGCTTGCCACTAAAATTCTATTGATATTTGGATTAGTTTGAATTAAACTTTTAGCAATTAACAATCCCACTAAAAAAGTTCCACATCGTTGGTTTACATCAAAAGCCCATGAATTCATTGGATTGCCTAATAATTGTTGAAGCTTAATACCATTTACTACTAATGGCCGCTCAGCATGAACTTCACCTGCCCATATTATTACATCTAAATCCTCAGGCGTAATATTAGCTCTTTTTAGGGCTTGCATACTAGCAGTTGCTCCCATTTGGACAGTGTGATCATCAGGACCGGGAACGGTTTTTCCTAAAAGTCCAAATTTTTCTTCAATAACGTTCTTAGGAATACCAGTTTCTTTAGAGATGTATTCACTTGAATGTCTCTCTTTAGGAATATAGACTCCCCACGATTCTAACCCAACAGGACGGTATTTCATCTAGTAATCACCTATTTTAACTCACGTTTTAAAATTTTCCCTGCAGCACTGGTCGGTAATTCAGAACGTATTTCAAAAAATTTAGGAATTTTATACTTAGCTAATCTTTCAGATAAATATGTTTTAATCTCTTCTTTAGATAGTATTTCTCCTGATTTTGGTGTTAAGAATGCTTTACCAACTTCTCCCCAGGTATCATCGGGTACCCCAATTACAGCAGCTAAATCGATTTTTGGATGTTTAAACAATAATTCTTCAATTTCAACCGGAAAAATATTCTCTCCTCCACTTATATACATTTCCTTCTTTCTTCCTACAATATAATAATATCCATCTGCATCTTGCTTCGCCAAATCACCTGTGTGGACCCATCCATCTGGTTCAATCGTTTTTTTAGTCTCTTCAGGTTCATCCCAATATCCTGAAAATATATGTGGACCTTTTAATATGAGTTCTCCTACTTCTCCTTGTTTAACAATTTTATTTGTCTCTGCATTAATGATTTTCATATCGCAATGAAATACAGGTAACCCAACTGAAGTTGGTTTTAGCTTGATATCTTTTTCTGGTAAATAAAAATTATTCGGTCCTACTTCTGTCAACCCATATCCCATTTTAAATGCTTTATTTTTAGCCCAATATTTTTCCATTATCGCAACGGGGCATGGAGCACCACCTGAGATGAATATTTTTACAGAATTAAGATCTACAGAATTAAATTGAGGACTATTTGCCATCACATGAAACATTGTTGGAACTCCTATTACAATTGTACAGTGTTGTTCACTAATAATTCGTAGAGTTTCTTCGGCATTAAAATCTCCTATTAATATTGTTTTTGCCCCAAGATGGTAAAAGGGTACAAATAATACATTCCATCCCCCAGTATGAAATAATGGAAAAAGCAGAGGTTGAATATCATCTGAAGTTAAATTCCAAGAGAGGATAGTATTAATGGAGTTCCAAAAAATTAATCTATGAGAAAGTACAGCCCCTTTTGGCAAACCAGTTGTTCCGCCTGTAAATAATATAAGATGTGGATCTTCAAAATTAATAACTGGTCTTTCTATTACTGATTTTGGTGCTTTATTCATTAAAAGTTGAGTTGTTGGATCATTATGGATAAATTTTTCTCCCATTGCAATATTAATTTCTATTAGATTCTTATTTTTAATTTGTACCACTTGAGATTCTAATTTTGGTTCATAAAAAAATACTGAAGGCTTAGTTTTTTTTATAAGATATTCTATTTCTTGATTTGATAATCTCACATTGAAGGGGACAAGGATTGCTCCGATTTTTCCAGTTGCTAAAAATAGATCTATACACTCAATCCTATTAGTAGAAAACTGAGCAACCCGATCTCCCTTAGATATCCCATAATCCAGTAAGACGCGAGCTAGTCGGTTGGCTCGTATATCAAGCTCCTTATATGTATACGTTTTTTTTTTAATATTATCAAACACGGCTTCTCGATTTGGGGTTAATAGCGCACGTCTTCCTGACCAATCACCAATCCATGAGAATTCTGGAGGTATTGAAAAATCACCAACTTTTACCATTATTTCATATCACCAACTTCATACTAATGTTTTTTAATATTACAGTTTCTTTTCTATTTATTTCTTAATATAGTTTATAAGACATTTAAAGTTTTAATTTGCTTAGGATGTGCCGGAATTTGTTGGTAGTCATAAACTTGCCTTTCATAAACCTTAAATGACTTATAGCCGTTTTACTATATTTGGAACAGTCGCAGTAACAATTGCGCTATTTTTTCTTAGAATTAACTTCTATTATTACTGAGTTTGGATTCAATCTTACTGGAATATCTGTTATTGATTTATTGGTAATAATATGCATAAATAGAAACAGAAAATTGGAGATTATCTTTATACATTGTTATTGTTAATGAAAATAAATAAAAAAAAAATTAAAAATTTTTAAGATGATTTACATCTATTTTATTTTCTTTTCCTCATGATAGTATAAATGATGCCAAGAGCTGCGAATGATGAAACGGCAAAGAGAATACCTATTGAAAATCCGGGAATTGGAGGTAAGCCACCACCACCTAAATACTTAACTCGGGAAAATGAAAAGAGCGTTCTAAAGGAATAATCCCAGTCAGTGTTAATCGCGTGTCCAATTTTATCTTGTGCTATGTATACAAACGGATATTGATAGTTCTGTACCCAATCAGCCTGTGCACTGTAAATTTCCTGTAAGCGAGTACTGTTTGCAAACCATCCCTCAGCAAATAATGTATCCATAGTGCTATTATAGGAAAAGCCCATATTATAAAAGCCCTCACTAGGGAATAATGGTGTAGGAGGACCAAGATAATCCGCTACTTTATAGCCATATGTGTAACTATCGTAGACTCCAGGACTTCTATAGTAAGCTTCGAGCCAGCCAAATACTCCAACATCTTGTAAGTACCACCGGATGGGGACACTATCAAAAGTGAACCATGGAAAACTATAGTATGTTGTCATAGTTGTATAAATAGTAGGTGTTGCTTGCCAATTAGCAGGAGTATCTAAGGCCATCCCAATATTCTTAATGCTTTCTTCAAGTACATTCGTGACATCCATAGTACCAGTGTCCCAGACATGTTCCAATTTATAAACGGGGTCAGACGATTCAGCAACATTCCTCCATTCTTGTGTTGTATTTGATATACCTAAATTCTTAGCAGCTAATACTGCGCCCCAGAATGGATCATCTAAGAGTGACTGTCGAGCTATTGTGAGATCAGTATATGCAATATCAATAGTAGGATCGTAATACTCATTACCAACACCGACATACCCTCCAGAACGGACTGCGCGCCCATCTTTTGCAATATCAATGAATGAGGTATAGTTATAAGCAAAACTTAACGCTTTCCTAAATGCGCGATTAATTCCTCCTACTGAATAGGCATAATCGGTATCGGCAACCCAACCGTTCCAACCCAAATCCGTAGCGTTAACTACATACCAATCGGACCAAGCTTTAATATACGTTTCATTGATACAGTTCAAAATTAAATTTTCTCCATAGGCTTGATAACCTCGTTCAATATATCTTATCGTTGGAGTAGCTATCATATCGTCGTAAACTAAAGGCTCCCAATTAGTATCATAGGCAAAATCAATATCTCCAGTGACCATAGCTGTGTTTCTTAGGTCATATCCAGATGAAGTTTGAGGAAAGGTACTTATTCCTATATCTTCAACCAGATGCCACCCAGCAGCTTGTTGTTCTGAAGCATTCCACCAATCATCAAATCTTTCCATTGTGCCTCCTTCTAATAAAACAGTATCAAACTCGTTGAATTTGTAAGGTCCAGTCCCAACCAAGTGTTGGAATGTAGAATCTTGGGGAAAGTCGGGATTTTCTCCATAACCGAAGATTGGTGTTCCAAAATAGTCTTTATATGTGTCCATTGAGATCATGGAGTTTAGATATAGATAATATGGAAAACCACCACCCCAGTCATTCAAATTAATTTCAATTGTTCCACCTGACTGTTGGTCATCTATAATAGTAACATTTTTAACTCGAGGATACATTCCCCAAAAACCAGAGACTAATGGATTATCTTGTGTATACCCAAATTCTGCATAACTCGGCATTGTGTTTAGGAATTTTGAAACATTCCATCCGGGAGTTTCATAAGGTGCCCATTTAGCTGCTGGTAACCACCAATTTCGTCTTGCGTTTAGTACATTAGCTTCATTAGGTGTATCACCAGTTATATTTCCTGTGGCAACTTGGTATCGATCAATATTCCACTTAGCCACCGTTGCGTTCCAATCTGAGCCATCGTGGAATAGAACATCGTCTCTCAGTGTAATAGTCATCTGTTTAATACCATTCCTGTTAACAAATCCTTGCCCATTCATTTCTTCTGGCCAATACTCATAAGTCCAATTTGTGGCAAGAACAGGAATTAGGTCTTCATAATCACCATCCCATTGATCAGGAGGGGTGAAAAGGTTTTCAATACAACCCATAAACCAATCCCCAGAACTAAGTAAGTATGAGGGCATATCCCAATTCCCCGATGTACCAGAGGACCCCACTATAAAACGAGGGATCGCAGATGTTCGAGGTTGCTGAGCTAATCCCATAGGGATTACTGGAAGCATCATAGAAGTAAGGAAAAAAAACAATATTATTCGTTTTGAAATTTTTCTCATTATATTAAATTCCTTGTTTTTGTTTTAATTTATTAAATTTTTTTATAAATTTCGTTTATCAAGTAAACTTAGTTAAGGATTAGATCTTCAAATTATTTAAATATATCATATTCTCAGTAAAAATTTTATATTATTCTTGTCTTTTTTGTAAGGAGATTACTACCGTAAAATAAAATCGAAGAATAAAAAAGCTATTAATAATAATTCAAACAAAGGTTATTATTAATAATTTAATTCACTAAAATTTTATATAGGTTTCGGAAGATTTCATTGTGGAAAAAAAGGAAAGAACAAAGTAATCTAAACATTCGTGAGAAAAAGAGAAACATTAAAATTGATTGGGGCAGGCAAGGGGGCGTAATCTTCGCTTACATTATTGTCTTATTAGGTTACTATGGCATTATTGCCAATATAGTAATGGTGGATGAACTCGGCAGATGGATCTCCTTTAATGATATGGATAGGAGGATCTTATTTTGGACCTTTGAATCGTATAGTCAGACTTTTTTCCTCCCTGTTCTTCTTCTGTTTTTTATATGCTTTTTGCTAACTTATAAGGAGGACATTCCACATTATGGAATAAAAGCCTCATTATGGCTTGTTCCTTTCATAATAGCACAAGCGTTTATATTGTACTGGATAATGTTTGGGTTTACTTTGGAACCATTTAACTGGCAATTTTTTCATTGGAAGGGTTATTTTCATATTTTTTTATTGTATGCCGTAACGCTTACGGGTGCTCTAAGTGGCATGAAAATTCGCCAAATTATATTAAAAAGAAGGAAAAATTTAGAATTATAAAATAATAAAGAATTTTATCTGATATTTAAAAGGGGATTAAGAAATGGCTAGAAAATCGAAAAACATGATTAAGTATATAATTAAACGAATAATAATGATGCTACCGATGCTATTTCTTGTCTTAACTGTTACATGGGTATTATCGCACATGATGAGATCAAGCCCCGTAACGAATGCTCCAGGATTAATGTCAGCAGAACAGATTGCAGCAGAATTGGCGAGGATTAGAGCTCAAGATCCTTGGTACGTGCAATTATTGATATATTATAGAAACTTTTTTTCAGGAGATTGGGGTAAAGCCTTTGTAGGTGAGCAAGAAGGAAAACCTGTACTCCAAATCATTAGGGAAATATTTCCAAAAACAATTGAGTTAATGATAATTCCAATGGTGGTAGTTCCCATCATCGCCGTAAAGCTTGGTGTTACTTCTGCAACAAATAAAGATAAAGCAAAAGATACCACGATTAGATTTATGGCAATTATAGGAGCTGGTTTTCCAGTGTTTTGGATTGCTACATTACTACAACTATTTTTTGGATACTATTTAGGAAATTTTACAATGGGACAATTTGATCTCCAAGTTATGTTTGCCAATTCACCTGGCATTGGACTACCTGGCCCTACAAATGATCTTTTAACGGGATTCAGAATTATTGATGGTTTTCTATACAATGACCAGCTTCATCTCTATGATACATTAAAACACTTATTCATTCCAACGATTTGTATGGTTTTTGTTTCTTTAGCGGGCGTGACAAGACAAACACGATCTAGCATGTTAGAAGTGTTAGATCAGGATTATATAAGGACTGCTCGAGCTAAAGGTGTTTTAGAAAAGAATATTATAAATAAACATGCCCTTCGAAATGCATTATTACCTACTAGTAATCTTATTATAGGAGGGACTGCAGCAGCATTACTAGGATCTCTTTTTGTAGAATTAAGTTTCAATTACACTGGATTTGGATATTGGATGGTTACCTCAATATTTTTAGGAGATTACTTAGTTATAAACGGACTCTTAGTATTTGCAACTATAATAATCCTAACAGGAACTTTAGTTGCTGATGTTGCTTATACCATAATTGATCCACGAATTACATATACTTAGAAAAAATAAGGAATATATCATGACAGAACAAACTTTAAATATAGAGGTCGATCAAGTTAACTCCGAATCTCCAAAAAAAAAGAAGTTAATTCGATTCTTAAAGTTTTATTTAATACCTGGTTGGCGGGATGATGAATTCTCTAATCAGGAATATGAAATTGAAAAGATTAAGTCAAAACGGAGGTTATTTCGACGCTTACTTACGCCTTTAACGATAGTTGGATTTTTTATGTTGTTTTTCATTGCAATTCTAGCGGTATATGCACCCTGGATGACTCATTATAAATTACAGGAAGTTACCTTGCCATATTATCCTCCAGGAGGAAATCCGTTTAGTCCACCTTCTGCAAAACACCCCTTAGGTACAACTAAATATGGGTATGATATTCTGGCAAGAATGATTTGGGGGTCAAGAACTACAATTGTAATGGCATTTATCCCTGTAACAATAGCAATTGGAGGAGGACTGATATTAGGAACAATATCAGCATACTTTGGTGGACCGGTAGATTATGCTATTATGCGCTTTGTAGATTTAATGTATTCATTTCCAATGTTGATTCTTGTCATCATACTTGTTCCCATATTGGGACAAGATTTGTTAACTACTCTTGTTATTTATGGTATCCTCTATATTCCATATAATATCAGATTCATGCGGTCTCTAGTCTTGCAAGTAAAACAATTAATATTTGTTAGAGCCGCAAAAACTGGTGGAGCTTTGAAATTTAGAGTTATGTTTAAACATATAGTGCCAAATTCAATATCTCCTATGATTATAAATTTCTTTGGAGGAGCCGCAGGTACAATTTTAGGAATGGCAGGGTTAGCATTCATTGGTTTAGGAGATCCAAATGTTGCTAATTGGGGTATTGACATCAATTGGGCTAGAGCATCATTTAGTACCTTTCTAGCTGCTCTTTGGCCTGGGCTATTTATTGGGATAGCTAGTATAGGATTTATGTTAATAGGTGATGGATTGAGGGATGCTTTAGATCCACGATTATTTATATAAAAAGAGGAGTATTAAAATTTTAGATATATTATATCAAGGTGTATATGGTTTAAATTATGGAATGGCTTTAATTGAAGCATTCATAGCTGGAATATTTTTATATTTTGTTTCAAATTTAATCAATAAACATCTTCCTGAGGAAAATCAAATTTCCAAGAAAGTTCACAAACGAAATTCAGCCGTATGTAGTCTTATAATTATTGGTATAATTATTGCTATTAGATGTGTTTTTGAAACTTTAGGAGCTTTAAATTTCTGGTTTTTAGTTTTCAATAATGATGTGCTATTATTTGCAATAATGACTACCATTTTTTATCCTCTCTATAAAAAACTCCAAGTTAGATTTGAGAAATTTAAAACTGGAGAAGAAAATCTTTTCAGTGATCAATTCACAAAAATTTTTAAGATTTTTACTGGTTTATGCTGGATTACTGCTGGAATATTCATTTCAATTCCTCTCTTACGGATCGAAATGGATAATCCTGATATTTTTAACTTAGGATTTCTATGGGCAGCTTTGATATTAGGATTAGATATTTTAATTACAAATATATATAATAAAACTCGTTCAATGGAAAAGCGCTTGCCAAGAGAAGTTCTTAAATATTCAATTTTTACTGGAGCACTTATTTCATTCGGAATTTGGTCGATTCAACTTATTATTTTTGAATTATATTTGAAGAGGTTATTTAGTTTGGTATTGTTTGAGCAAGATATTCGTGTAGCCTTTGGCGTCATAACTGGGATATACATTTTCATATCATATTTATCATTAAAAAAGAAATTTCTTCCATTAGCTGTAGAAAAAGGTAAGTTAAAAATCCAGAAGGCCATAGAATTTACAAAAGAAGTCTCTGCTAAAACATATTCAAAAGAAGGAAATAAGGTGATTCTTGATGTAAAAGATCTCACTACGTACTTCTATACAGAGGAAGGTGTTGTCCGAGCTGTGGAAGGCGTTACTTTTGAATTATATGAAGGAGAAGTACTAGGTCTCGTAGGAGAGACTGGTTGTGGGAAATCTGTAACCGCTTTATCGATCCTCCAAGTTGTTCGCCCTCCAGGAAATATAGAGAAAGGGATGGTTATTTTTGATGGAGTAGATCTATTACAAAAAACTGAACTTGAGATGTTAAGTTACCGTGGAAAAGACATTACTATGATTTTTCAAGATCCCCTTAATTCTCTTAACCCTGTTTTTAGAATAGGTCAACAGATCTCAGAAGTATTCTTATTGCACATGGAAAATGAATTGCTTGCTGAAGCTTTTAAATATTCCGATAAAAGCATATATAGTGTTGCTCGAGAGTGGAGTGTCCAACTCTTAAAAGATCTAAATATTCCATTCCCGGATGCTATATTTGATCGGTATCCTCATGAACTAAGTGGTGGTATGAGACAAAGAGTGCAGATTGCTATGGTTCTCGCGTGTAGTCCTAAATTATTAATTGCAGACGAACCTACTACAGCATTAGATGTGACAATACAGAATCAAATACTTAAACTTATGAAGGATCTAAAGACGAAATATAATACATCGATTTTATTCATTACTCATGATCTTGGGATTATTTCAAAAATGTGTAACCGTGTTGCAGTTATGTATAGTGGTTCTATTGTAGAATATGGAGATATAAAAAAAATATTTAAGAATAGTTATCATCCATATACAAGAGGTCTTATTGCTTCTGTTCCTGTTGTAGGAAAATTAAAGGATCAACTTGAAGTTATTCAAGGAATGGTACCAAATTTAATTTATCCCCCTTCGGGTTGTAGATTTCATCCACGATGTAAGTTTTGTTTTGAACCTTGTGATACTAAAAAACCAAAGAGCATAGAAATTGAACCGAGATATTTTGTAGCATGTCATTTATATGATCCTCAATATGCTGATTTAGCCCAAATATCTATAAAGAAAGTGGAAGGAGAAAATTTGAAATAATAATAGGAGGCTGTATAAAAAACTTGATAGATCTAATTAAAATTATCATTATTCCTGTTTTACAATTTGTTGTAGGATTTTTTACGCTGAAAAGGATTATAAAATTTAAAAATTGGGATGTGAACTCAGTGGGAGTTGCTCTTGCTATAAACACCATTTGGTTAATCATCAATATCTCTCTAAATCTTCTATTTTTAAACTCTTTGGGTTATTCGCTCGTTCTTAATGTAATTATAAATGTGATAAGTATACCTATTGGTATATTGATTCTTTGGGGCTTCTATAATAGAAAACTTCAAGAATCCGTAATAATCATTAGTATTATTCAAATTCTATTCATTGTAATAGCTTCATTTTTAGAATCTGCCCAATTAAGTTATGGCATTTTATTAATTGAAGGAGGGGATAAAATACAAGGAGCTAAAATTTCATTCATTTTTGCATTTCTTTTCCTGTTTGGTCTTTCAATCTTTTATACTAAATGGGGATCCAAAATTCAACTAATAAAATTTAGGCGCTCATTTACTATGATAAGTATTCTCCCTGGCCTTTATTATTTGATGTTTACTTTTATATCTCAATCTGAAGAATTTTTAGATAATTTAACCAATAACCTTGTAGGAAGTTTTGCAATTGCAATTGGTTTTGCATTCTTGATTAAAAAAATTGCTTATACTACTATTCGATTTCAAGAAATAAGGGGAATAAATGTTCTGGAGAAAGACAAACAATTATTCAGAGCAGAAAATTTAAAGGTGCATTTTCCTCTCCTTGCAGGGACACTTAAAAGACAGGTAGGAGCTGTTAAAGCAGTAAATGGCGTTTCATTTCAAGTAAAAACAGGTGAAACTCTCGGATTGGTTGGAGAAAGTGGATGTGGGAAAACAACTATCGCAAATGCAATTCTTAGTTTGGTGGATATAACCGAAGGAGAATTATATTTCCATGATGATCCTATCCCTCCTGAATATTCAAGTTACTTAAGACAAAAAATTCAGATAGTCTTTCAAGATCCAGATGCCTCACTAAATCCACGCTTGAAAATAGTTGATACCATCGGAGAACCTCTAAAAAATTTACTTGGTATCACAAATAAATTACAGCTTAGAAAATATGTATTAAGGTTATTGAAACTAGTTTCTTTAAAAAGAGAACATATGGATCGTTATCCTCACGAATTTTCTGGTGGTCAAAAACAAAGAATTATTATAGCAAGAGCATTGGCCTGCAACCCAGAATTAATTATTTTAGATGAACCTACTTCTGCTCTTGATGTATCTGTACAAGCTCAAATTCTGAACCTTCTTAAAGATTTGCAACGAGAATATGGATATGGTTTCTTGTTTATCACTCATAATTTAGCAGTTGTTCACCATATTGCTGATAGAGTTGCTGTAATGTATCTTGGTAAATTTGTAGAGGTGGGTAGTAAGGAACAGATCTTTTCCAACCCCACTCATCCATATACTCAAGCTCTTCTCGCTTCGAGATCTGAAATTGATCCAGAGAATCAAGAAATTAGTTTTATTATTAATGGAGAAGTACCAAGTCCTATAGCACCTCCTCCAGGATGTACTTTCAATCCTCGTTGCTCATCAGATGCACGAACTAAAGAATGTGAATTCGAATTGCCACATAAGATAACTATAGATGATGGTCACTATATTTGGTGTGTGAATCCTCCCATCTTAAAAAACAAAGAAATAAAGGATGTTAAAGAAAACATAGTCAGCAAATCTTAAACTCTTGAAATCTTATTCGATGCTTTCTGTAGATTATGAAATAGTTTGAAATTCGAATTTCCATACAAAAAAAATTAAAAAAATTAAAAAACTCATGAAAGAATTAAAAAACAAAAATTGTCTTATTACCGGTGCTGCTAGTGGAATTGGACGCTCGTTTGCATTAGCACTAGCAAAAGAAGGGATGAACCTTTATATTACAGATATTAATGTAGAAGGTTTAGATAAAGTTAAAAATGAAGTTGAAAAATTAGATGCAAAAGTATATTCTGATAGGTGTGATGTTTCAAAGTTTGAAGACATAAAAACTACAGCTGAAAATTTTTATTCCAAATTAGGAGATGTAGATCTTTTAATAAATAACGCAGGAATAGCTATTGCGGGAGGAATAGAGAATTTAGAGATAGAAGATTGGAAAAAAGTGTTGGATGTAAATTTAATGAGTATAATCTATTCGCTAAAGGTGTTTACACCACGCATGCTTGAAAAAGGTTCTGGTCATATTGTAAACGTATCTTCAGGATCAGGTATTTTTGGATCATCTGAACCCCTACCGTATATCACATCGAAATTTGCTGTTGTAGGACTCTCAGAAGCATTATTTTCTCGTCTTAAGAATTTCGGGATAAACGTATCTGTCATTGTTCCCACGATAATAAGCACTAATATTTGGAATACGAGTACCATCAAGATATCACCAAAATTATTGAAAGATTTTGGTCAGGAAAAACTTGATAAAGTATATGATGATTTAAGAGAGGGATTATCTAAACTCGGAATGTCATCTGATAGAGCAGTAAGGAAATATATTCGTGGAATTAAAAAGAATCAGTTATATATTTTTGATAATAAAAGTTTATTGGATATTTTATCCTTAAAGGGAAGAGATCTTCAAGAATATGAGAATTTTCTAGTAGAATATCAAAGCACGAATGCCAAAAATATGATGGAGATTTTTCATAAACACGGTATAAATATTGAAGATTATAGGTGATTAGAATTAGAAGATATACCAGGTATGATCATGAAAAATTTAAAGGATAAGGTTGCTGTAATCACGGGGGCAGGAAGTGGTATCGGTTTAGCTCTTGCTATTCAATGTGCCCAAAAGGGCATGAAAGTGGTCCTAGCTGATATAGACGAAAAGTTTTTGAGAAGAGCTCAGAGAAGAATTAAACGAATGGAGGCTCAGAATCTAGCGGTTTTAACGGATGTTTCAAAAGCAAATGATATTGAAACACTGGCTAAGAAAACTATTAATACTTTTGGGGCTGTGCACTTGTTATTTAACAATGCCGCAGTTTCTAATGCCAAATATACTTGGAATTATTCTTTAAATGATTGGAATTGGCAACTAGGTGTAAATCTTTTTGGCGTGATTCATGGTATTAGTACTTTTGTTCCAATTATGATCAAACAAGATACTGAATGTCATGTGGTCAATATTTCATCAATAGA
>Ga0209976_10000772_pt1 | contig 19796 bp, 21 predicted proteins | sample SumtaG_FD_182806 | JGI IMG/M metagenome (GOLD analysis project Ga0209976, IMG submission 182806) | Deep subsurface microbial communities from Indian Ocean to uncover new lineages of life (NeLLi) - Sumatra_00157 metaG (SPAdes) (version 2) | ecosystem: Environmental > Aquatic > Marine > Oceanic >...
TATACAAGATGTGCACCTGATAGTTGTCTTATTCTTCGCAATCTTTGAAAAATGGGGTTATCAATTATTGTTATTTCTGTACTATAAGCTCTGATGAAATCATGAATTGGATCTATAATATCAAGATGTTTTTTTTTCATAACTTTAGTTTTTTTGAAAAAATTTTCATTATAGATTTGTGAACTTCTTCTTTTGAACCAGAAGCATTAACAAGGTTCCAGTGTTTTTTCTTAGCTAATACACGATAATTTTTAGAAACTATTTTTGAAAAATTTTTGTTTTTTTCAAATTTGTCTCGTTTTAATTTTTTTCGTTGAAAAGATTCTTTTGTTGAAACATCTAAGACTATGACAATATCAGCTTTTGGAAGACCTTTATCTAAGTTTTCTAACCAATCGAGCTTCAATCCATTTGATATTCCATATACCAAATTTGATTGGTAATATCTATTCAAAATTAAAATGGTATTTTTCGAATGTGCTTTTTGAATTTCTTCGAGTTTTTCCCATCTATTTGCTGCTAAAAGACAATGTACTACTTGTGGAGGAAATTTTCTAGAACCATGAAGATATTTGTAAATTTCTTTACCTATGGGAGTAGAATAGTCAGGGAAACTGAAAATTTTTGTTTTGAGTTTGATTCTCCTTAGTTTCTTGGCTAAAAGTTCAGATTGTGTTTTCTTTCCTGCCTGATCTCCACCTTCAATCACAATAATCATGAGTGATATCAAGAAGGATTGGTACAATTAAAAATCTATCAAAATTTATAACCAAAAATGGACCATCTGAGAAAATGGGATTAATTAAACACATGGCAAAAGAAGCAATGAGAGAAATCGGAAACAAATCAAGAGAGTTTTACGAATTTGTTTTACCGCCTGTTGATATGTATCTTGATGACAGTAGCTTGATAATTACAATAGACATGCCAGGTTTTAAAAAAGAAGATATTCATTTAACAATGCATGGTAACGTTTTATCAATTAATGCTAAGAAAAAAGATACTGCTCAAGAAAAATATGATATAATTTGTAACCAAAGACCTAACATAATTGATAAAAAAATAAGAATTCCTTTAAAGATTAAAAATGGAGAAGAAAAAGTTAGTTCAGCAAAATACACTGATGGTGTTCTTGTAGTAGAATTTCCTACAGAAAGTAGTGGAAAAAAAATATCAATAGAATAATTATAACTTTCTAAAAAAACCTGCAATACTCATTATTATTACAGAGCTAGCCAATCCAATTATTCCTCCAATCTCATTTGTTGGATAAAGTAAAACAGAACCTATGAACACTGCTCCAGCAAAAATACTTCCAGAGATTAGAACGGTGGGACTTCTTTTCTTTATATCATTCTTAATTTCTTCAAGAAATTTTTGTACATCAGAACCCATAGAAAAAACATTGTCAATGGATTTAGTAAATTTATTAAAAGAATATTTCAACTCTTCAATGTAAGCTTCTTTTATCAATTTCTCTTCTTCAAGAATTTTTCTAAGAATTCGGACAAATTTAAAATCAACTTTATGAGTATTGTAAATTCCTTCTATTATTGAAGTCATCCTCATGTACAATGCAAGTTCTTTTGGAAGCATGAATGGAAAACGACTCATGGTTTTGTTTGCCATTTCCATCAAAGCATCTACTTCCATTTCATCAGGTTTTTTTCCATGTAATGCTTTAATTGACATTTCAATTGCTTTTTCAATTACTACTCGATTATAATCTGGCATTAGCATCCCAAGATCATCCATAGCGTTAATTGTCCTAGGTGGATCTTTTTCAACAAGTGCAAGATAAAGTCGAATAAGCTTTAATCTAGTTTCATTGTCTATTCTTCCTACCATACCGTAGTCATATAGAATCAATGAGCCGTTATCTGAGACTGAAATATTTCCTGGATGTGGGTCAGCATGAAATAGAGAATGACGAAGCAACATTGTGAAAAAAACTCTATGGACATCAATTACCAGTTTTTGGCGATCAATTCCCTTAGCATCTAGAGCCTCAATATTGGTGATTTTTATTCCAGGAACATATTCCATGGTAAGCACACTTTTTGATGAATGGTCATCATAAACTGATGGAACCACAACATTGTCGAAATGTTCAATGTTCTTTTTGATTTTCTTTAGATTGGAAGATTCTAAAGTGTAATCCATCTCTTCATGAATTGTTTCTATAAATTGGGCCAACATGCCCCGGACAGAAAACCTTAGGTTAGGATCTACGAATCTCATTGCAAAGGGAAGAATTTTTTTTAGGACTTTGAGATCTTCTTCAACTGTTTTTTCAATTTCTGGCCTTTTTACTTTTACAACGACTTGTTGACCATTTACTTGTCCTCGATAAACCTGTCCTAAAGATGCCCCCGATATTGGATTTTGATCAATTGAATCAAATTTTTCTTCAATTGGTCCTAATTCATTTTCAATGATTGGTTTGACTTTATCATATGGTGCTGCAGGAACGTCGTCTTGTAGCTTGGAAAGCTCCTCCATGTAAGGTTGTGGTAAAATATCCGCTCTTGATGAAAGCCACTGACCAAGTTTTATGTAAACAGGTCCCAAAGAAATGAATGTGTTAAGAACTCTTCTTGCATTTTTTCTATACTTTTCTGTATCAATTCCTTTGCCTTCTGACTTGACCCATTCCCTACGATCTTTTCTTAATGCAATTATAGAAGGAAAAAGTTTGAAAAGGACCTTAATGGTTCGTAAAGTGGACACACTAAAAACCTCTATTCGTTTTTAATTTTTTTGAGAACGAATACGCTAAATAACCAAAAACTATTGAAGAAAGTAAACCAGAAATCGTTGCAGTTTGTTTTGCAAACAAAGTATTTTTCCTAGTTTTGTAAATATGAGATGCAATTTTTCCTCCACCAAGAGCTGCAGTAGCTAAGCCAATCAACACTTCAGGTGCATCGTAAAGTAAATGACCAAATGGATTTTTTCTAGGATCAACTTTGTCCATGTGAACTAGAAATTTGTCGTCATACTCACGAATGTGTAAATTTCCGTAACGATATTGTTTATTAGCACCATTTTTTTGACCAAGCTGAGTCTCTTCTGCTTCGTCTAACATAAACTCACGTAATTCCTTTGGGATTTCTATTTCATCCCATACCATGATTCAAAAATCGCTATATTGCATATATTCTTTGCAAGTGAAAAATTCAAAAATAACCTACTTTGTTTGGTTAGCTACTTTTCTACGTGCTCTAAATTTAGTAAATGCAAAGCCTCCAATTCCTGCTACTGCACCTAAGATTACTAATTGAGAGTAGTCAAATTCTGATTCATCAGGGGTATGATCTTCTATGAAAATAGTGGTTTCAATAGTTTCAAAAATTTCATCACGTATAGTGTCTTTGTATCTTAATGTAATTCGTATGTCGTGTTCTCCAAATCTTGGTTCACCTTCAAACTCAATTGGAATGTTAAATGGTACAGGAGAATCGATTTCGATTTCATCAATATATTGTGTAGTTTTTTTGATGTTTGAATCCCCTAGAGCTTCTAATGTGACAAAAGCAAAGAGGGCATCTTCGTTTCCTTCATTAATTATTTCTCCTATTACTGTTTGTTTGCCAGACAAGTCGATTACGTCTACATCATAAATTCTTGTATCGATTAATCCTTTTACATAAAAGTCTACGATTCGAGAAATCGTATGTCTATCTCCATGTGCATTAAAGTAAGTAATATCCATTGGGGCGCGAAGAGTAGCACCTTTCAAAGATTCTGGTACATAAACATCAACTTCAAGAAATTTTGATTCGCCTGGAGCAATATGTCCAATGTCCCAATTACTATCTAACATAACGACCTTTTCTACATTAGTAACAGATTGTGCCGTTGAGGAAATTGTACCCTGAGTGTTTCGTAATTCAATATCAACACCTGAAACAGGTGCAGTACCATCGTTTGAAATTTCAATAACTATATGATTATTTTTTAATGAAGTTAAAAAGTGGTCTATTGCTCTCATGTTTATTATGCTATCACCTGTTACCTTAAAGTGAAACTCAAAAAATGTGTCTCTTATACCTGATTCTCTTAATCTTCCATAATCAACTTTAGCAGAGGCAGGATATTGTCCAATTTTTGTTCGTTCATCTACATTAACAAAAAATGTCAAAGTAAATACTTCACCTGCTAGTGAATTTGAATCAGCATCTGCTTCAATTAATCTGCCAGGACCATCTGATGAAGAAAATCCCAAAGGCAGGGATAGTTGACCTTTAATTCCAGTAATATCTTGAGTTCCTACATTGGCAAGTACAACTGTAAAGGGAACGTTTTGGTCACCTGGACTAACCTCCATCTTTTCATCAGCTACTCCAAAGTAGGCATCAAGATACTTGACATCTCCAAATTCTCTTTTAAATGGAGATTCGCCAGTACCTAACTGAGCAAATGCATCAGAAATGAATAACGATCCAGCAGCAATAATTAAAGTAAAAACTAACAATTGAGTTAAAATCATGCAGTCACCTCAATTTTGTTTGATTCTTTTCCTTCAAATGCACGACCATCCTTAGTAGTGATAACCCTATCAACATCACCAAATTGACTGGGATCATGTGTTACGACAATAAAGGTTTGGCCAAGCTTTCTTGACATTGACTTCATAAGCTGAACAACTGTTTCAGCAGTTACTGAATCAAGGTTTCCAGTAGGTTCATCAGCTAGAACAATTGAAGGAGAATTTGCAAGACCTCGAGCAATTGCAGCTCGCTGAGCTTGACCACCTGAAATCTTGTTTGCACGTTTATACATTTGTGGTTCAAGTCCAACAGTAGTTAACAGTTTTTTTGCATCAGAAATTGCTGTTTCATTATTTCCCAGAATTTGTCTTGGAAGTGTAACGTTTTCTAAAACAGTAAGATCAGATAACAAGTTTGCGGATTGAAAAATAAAACCTAACTTTTGATTTCTAAAAGAGGAAATTTGATTATCACTAAGAGTTGAGGTATTTATCCCATCAATGATGACATTGCCATTTGTTGGGCGATCTAAAAGTCCTATCATGTTTAACAAAGTGGATTTTCCTGAACCGGATGCTCCAATAATTAGCAAAAATTCACCTTTCCTCACTGAAAAAGAAACATCTCGTAAAGCACGAACTTGAGTATCACCCTCACCATATATTTTGGTCAAATTATTAATTTCAAGAACCTTATCAGACAGTTCTCATCGCCTCCACAGGTAGTAGTTTAGTTGCACGATATGAGGGATATAATGACGCAATTAATGCTAGACTAAATGATGTTAATGCAGTTTGAATGACCTTATCCCATTGAATTGTTACTTCTAAGGGAAGACTGTTATTCCATGACATTTTAGTTTCCATTGCATAAATTGTATAACCTAGTCCTGCAGCTGTACCAACTGTTGCACCAATTGTGCCAATAATTAATCCTTGGAACAAAAATATGATTAAGATGTCTTTTCTTTTTGCTCCAATAGCTCGCATGACACCAATTTCTTTTGTCTTACCATTAACTAACATCATTTGAATAGTAACGATTGCAAAGGCTGAAGACATCATACCAAAATATCCTATCATATTTATCATAGCAATACCTGATCTGAAACCTGCTAATTGTTGTTCAGCTACTTCCTCTAATGTTTCTGCTTTAAAATCTTGATTTGGAAAAGATCTCAAAAAGAATTCTTTTATTTCTGTAGCTTTGGTTGGATCATTTAGCTTTACCATTATAGAACCAGTATAACCTTCCCTATTCATCATGTCACGTAAAGTATCAATATGCATAACTACACTATAATCAAAACCTTGACCACCAGGAGAATTTGCAATTCCTGTAACAACAAACCTCTTGAGTTGATCTTGACCATATCTGTCAACAATCTTAAGCTTTACATTATCGCCCACTTGAGCCCCGCCTAAATCTTTTGCAACATTAGATCCTAATACAATGGAATTTCTTGAAAAAACATATTGTCCTTCAGTTACTGTTTTATGAACTGTAGATGCTCTAATATCTCTTAAAGGATCAACACCTACAACAGGTACTCTTGTTTCTTCAATTCTTTTACCGAACTTTGTAATGTTTATTGCTGCTGAAGAGTCAAGCCGCGGAGTCGCGGCATAAACATACGGAATTCTTTCAAACCAATTTACCAACGAATGATCTGATTTGTCTATATAATCTTCTTCATCTGTAACTTGTAGATTACCGAATCTGTAATCAGTCAAGTCACGAACAATTGCATCAAACAATCCTTGAAAAATTACAAAGTTTACATGAATTACTAAAATTCCTATTGTTACAGCTAAAACAGCTCCCATCAGGCTGCCTCTCTTGTTGAAAAGCATTCTTCTCGCTATTTGTAACCTGTAATCCATGTGTTTATATAGAAAAGGTCTGATATTTAATGTAATTGTTGTCTAGTACTAATAAAATAGACATTTTTATAAATAATAAGTACAGTATTACCACTAATTCAAATGGATAATGTATGAAATGGACAAATTAGACATGAAAATACTGAATCTACTACTGGATAATTGTAGAGAATCAGATAGACAGATTGGAAAAAAGATAGGGATTAGTGGAGGTGCAGTAAAATCCAGAATACAGAAAATAGAAAAAAATGGAGTTATAGAAAAATATACTTTAAAAATTGAGCCTCCAATTTTGGGTTACAACTTGTTTTACGTTGTTGTTACGGGACAAAACCAAGAAGACATTTTAAAACAAGCTAGACTAGTTGGAGAAGTATATCTAATTGTACCATGTATTGGTGGAATAACTGTTTGTGGGATTATAGTAACTGAAAATGTAGAGAAAAAAATAGAGCTTGCAAAAAACTTGATGAAAGACGTTAGGGTACTTAGTATATTCCAAGCAGAAAATATTGGAATTCCAACTAATTTAACTCGAACCGACTTACAAATAATTGAAAAATTAATTAAAGATCCTCAGGCAAAAATTGAAGAACTAGCAAAATCAACTAAACTTTCGAGTAAAACTGTAACTAGGGCACTTGAAAAGTTTCAAAAAGATGATGCTATATTATTTACTTTAGTTTATGACCCAGTTAAATTATCTGGATATATTCCCTATGCAATTTTAGTTGGAATTAAAGGTGATTTTAAAATAACATTAGAAAAATTAGAAAAAAAGTTTTCGAAATCATTTTTACAAAAACCATTTTTGGCAAAAAATCAAATAGTATTATTTATGTACAGTGATGATATATTCAAGCTTGACTATCTTACCCAAAAGGTAAGAGAAACTGATGGAGTTATTACTGCTGATCTTTTTATTCCAAAAAAAATTACCTTCCCAATAAAATGGGTCACTGATGCTATGAAAGTAGCAAAGAATTCAAAAAAATTACATTTAGTTTATCAAACACATTAATTAATAACTCAAAGTAACAAAAATATTAGTTGAAAAAAAAGAAAATCTATGAAGGAAAAATTTTAGGATTAACTCTGTATGATCTTACAATTCGAGGGAGAAAAGTAAGGAGAGAAATAATTGAACATAGAGGTGCAGCAGCTATGCTTGCAATTGATCACGACAATAAAGTAATTCTAGTAAAGCAACATCGTTATCCTAGAGGAAATATTTTAGAAATTCCAGCAGGAACTTTAGAAAAAGGAGAGAATCCAAAAAAATGCGCTTTTCGTGAATTACAAGAGGAAACCGGGTACAAGGCACTAAAAATGACTCCACTTATCACGTATTATCCATCTGTTGGCTATAACACTGAAGCAATTCATTGTTTTGTTGCTTCAGGACTTTCTCAACCGGGAGATTTGGAATTAGATGAAGATGAAATAATTTCTGTAGTAAAAATTCCACTAAAAAAATTAATCAAAATGATTTTATCGGGAAAAATTATTGATTCTAAAACAATTTGTGCAGTATTAACATATGTCGGAAAAAAGAAACTACTATGATTGTTGTTTGTAAATTGGTTTAATTAAATCTGCAATATCTGCCCATGATTTGGCTATTCGATCAAACATGTAAACAATGTCAAGAAAATCAATTGGAATTTGTCTTTTTTGTTCTAGTGATGATCTAAGTTTAGATATCTGACTCAATAAGTTTCTATATAGCTTTATTGCATCAATGGCAAGCAATCTATCATTTGCAATAAATGCATCAATTGATTTTTTATAGATATTTTCTGTGTCTTTAACTATATTGTATATTTTTTTAAGTTCAATTTTTGATACTGTGGTATTACTTATCAAATCAGCTAGCTCAACTATTGTATCTCCAGCTACTTCTAGAAGATTTGCTGCTATTCTATAATCAAGAATATCAATATTTTCAAGATTAAAGACGCTGGCTAATCTTCGATCAACCATAGTACTGCGAATTAGGCGAACCAAGAGAAAGTATTGTCTGTTAATTTCATTATCTCGATTAGACATGGTTTGAAGATTTGTTTTATCTTCTGAAACTAGTCCATCAAGTGTTTCATTAAACATGCCAATAGCAATAGTACTCATGCGTTTGAGAATTTTTTCAGGATTTATCGAAGTTGCATCAAGTAAAAACTGAATAATAATACTAGAAGATTCTTCTTCGACAATCTCAACACCAACAAGTCTTCTCATTGATTCACGAATTTTTTCTCTGTCTTCAATTGGAATAGTAGTTTTTCCTTTAATTTTGATGATGTCGTATCCAAGCAAGTAAGCTCCTGTAATGTCAGCAACAATGTTTTCTTCTTTTGGAAGTGGATACGAAATTACAACCTCCTTTGATGGTCGGGCATCTTTGTTTGGAGTAATTGATAGACTGTTTTGGCTAGTTTCAATTTCAATTTCAGAGCTTTTCCCAAGATTGTTGGCATCTATCCATTCTTTTGGAAGGGAAACTAGCATGCTACTTCCTATCTTTTGCAGGCGTCGAATGAATTTAGGCAATTTATACTAATTTAATTAATTTAAGCCATAATATTATATTTTGTGTCAAATTTAAATTCAGATTAATGGAAGGGGTAGCCTTTTGTCCTGCACACGTTACAGGATTTTTCAAAGCAGAGCTGGAAAATCATACTAATTTAGAGAATCTTGGTTCCCAAGGAGCTGGCTTTTCAATCCAAAAAGGAGTAAAAACTACAGTTAGAGCTAGAAAAAAAACTGAATATGACATTTCGAATTTTCATCTTAACATTTTAGGGTACCAAACAGATAACGCTCAAGTTTCTGAATTCGTTATTGAAAAATTTCTTGATTTAGTTGGAAAAGATGTTTTTGTTGATGTAGATCATCAGATTACAGTTCCTGTTGGATATGGTTTGGGTTCTAGTGGTGCAGTTGCACTATCACTTGGCCTTGCTCTAAATCAAGCACTCGATACAAGACTTTCAAAAGAACAAGTTGGATTAATTGCTCATGCAGCTGAAATCAAATGTAAAACTGGACTAGGTGATGTTTTAGCTTCATACTATGGTGGATTTGAAATCCGAACAAAAGGTGGAGCTCCAGGACATGGAACCGTTAAAAAAATAAAATCTAAAAACTATTCTGTAGTAATAATTTGTTTTTCGCCAATTTCTACAAAGCGCTTCATTACTGAGAGATTGCCTTCTATTAATGGTCTTGGTGGAAAGATGGTAACTAAGCTTGAAAAATCAAAAAATATTATTGAATTTCAAGACATGTCTTTGGAATTTGCAAAATATGTTAATGTAATCACTTCAAAGATGGCTAGAGTAATTAAAGATCTAAATAAAAATGGAATTAATTGTGGTGTAGCTTTGTTTGGTGAAACTATATTTTCTCTTGTACTTAAAAATAAAGAGAAAAAAGTAATTGACATTCTAAAAAAATATGACGATGGCATTATTATCAAATCAAAAATTGATAATTTCGGTGCCAGAATAACAAAGCAATAAAATAATTTTTTGTGTAAAGATATGTACTTAATTCCCAAAAGTCATCCTCGCGCAAAGTCTTTGTACATTAGGGAAAAGCTTGTCAAAGGATTTGATGGTGGTGTTGTAGCTAAGGAAGGTTTAATGGCACATGGTAGAGGTGAAGCCTTTGATTATTTACTTGGGGAGAAAACCACAAAATACGCACAAAATGCAATACGTGCTGCAGCTTCTTCACTAGTTTCTGCAAAATATCCTGTAATTTCTGTAAATGGAAATGTAGCTGCACTATGTCCTAGAGAAATTGTAAAGCTTGCTAAAATAGTAAATGCAAAAATTGAAATAAATTTATTTTACACAAACCAGAAAAGAAAGGAAACCATTGTTAAAGTTCTCAAAAAATCTGGTGCAAAAGAGGTTTTAGGAACAGATTCAAAGTCATCTAGAAGAATTTTAGGTCTTGATAGTGCAAGAAGAGTGGTAGATTCCAATGGAATTTACAAAGCAGACGTTATTGTTGTTCCTTTGGAAGATGGAGATCGTACTATAGCCCTCAAAAAGATGGGAAAAAAGGTAATTACATTTGATCTTAATCCACTTTCTAGAACAGCAAAAACAGCTGATATTACAATTGTAGATAATGTAGTTCGTGGAATTAATGCGCTCATTTTAGAATGTAAAAAATCAAAGAAAAAAATTCGTAAAGCTCCATTTAACAACAAAAAAAATCTATCTGCTTGCGTTCTAGAAATAAAAAAGAATCTTTCTAGGAGGTTGCCAAATGCATAAAACACCTCGAGATATTATTGCAAAAAAAGCTGTAGGAGCGAAAATTTCAGTTGTTACTGCATATGATTACTCACTAGCATCACTTTGTGATAGAGCCGGAGTTGATGTTTTACTTGTTGGAGACAGTGGTGGAATGGTCGTGTTAGGATATGAAAACACTATACCAGTAACAATGACGCAAATGAAGATATTTACTGAAGCAGTTAGTCGTGCAAGACAAAATGCACTAGTTGTTGGCGATCTTCCATTCATGTCATACCAGGCAAATATTTCAGATGCAATAAAAAACTCTGGTAAATTAATCAAGGCAGGAGCTGATGCAGTAAAACTAGAAGGTGGTATAGAGATGGCTGAGACCATCAAAGCTATAGTAGATACTGGAATTCCTGTAATGGGGCACATTGGACTACAACCACAAACTACAATGTTATCTCAAGGGTATCGTGTTCAAGGAAAAACAAAAGAAACTGCACTAAAATTAATTGAATCCGCAAAAGCGCTTGAGGAGGCTGGCGTGTTCAGTATTGCACTTGAGATGATTAGCCACGAGGTTGCAAAGATAATTTCTGAGAGTATTTCTGTGCCTACTATAGGAATTGGTTCGGGTAAAAACTGCGATGGGCAGGTCCTTGTAATTCATGATATGCTAGGCATGTATGATAAGCTAAAACCAAAGTTTGTCAAAAGGTATCTATCATTATCTAAAGAGATTACAAAAGCTGTAGAATCATACAGAAAAGATGTGGAATCTGGTAGGTTTCCTGGAAAAGAAAACTGGTTTTCTATGGACAAGTCTGAATTAGAAAAGCTTCGAGAGGAAATTGGCTAGAAAAATACCAAAACATCCTTCTTTGGATATAGTAGGTTCAGATGGAGCTGAGCTTAGTGATAAAAAAATTGTTTTATGTGTTGCAGGAAGTGTTGCAGCATACAAGTCAATTGAGCTTGCTAGACTACTAATGAGACATGGTGCAAATGTTACATGTGTTGCAAGTGAAGCTGCAACTAAATTAATTCAGCCAGCTTATTTCAAGTGGGCAACTGGCAATCCTGTAATTACTAAACTAACTGGGAATTTAGAGCACATTACAGTTGCTGATTACAAAAAGTCTGATTTGATTGTAGTTTATCCGTGTACTGCAAATACACTTGGCAAGCTAGCAAGTGGAATTGATGACACTCCAATAGCTACTGTTCTAACAGTAGGGTTTGGTTCTAAGATTCCTATTGTAATGTGTTTAGCTATGCATGCTGCAATGTATGATAATATTGCAGTAAAAAAAAATATTGCATTTTTAAAGAAAAAAATTGATTTTGTTTCTCCAAATATGATAGAGGGGAAGGCAAAGGCAGCAGAAGCTGAATATGTTTTAGAATATGTTTTAAGAAAGTTTGGGTATTCTTCTGTTCTAAAGGGAAAAAAAGTTTTGATTACTGCAGGACCAACTATAGAATATTTAGATCCAGTTAGAGTAATTACAAACCAAAGTACTGGAAGGACTGGAGTTTTGTTAGCCGGTGAGCTAGTCTCTGCTGGTGCTAAAGTAACAATGGTGTATGGTCCAGGACGAGAAAAACCTCCTAGTGGAGTAAAGCTTGTGTCTGTTAAGACTGCAAAGGAAATGTTTTTAGCTGTAAAAAATGAGATGAAAAAAAAGTTTGATGTGGTAATAATGGCAGCAGCCCCTGCTGATTATACTCCTGAAAAGCCAAGCAGAGCAAAAATTAAGAGTAAACAGCAGAAAATTAATGTAAAGCTTACAAGAGTTCCAAAAATTATTGATCATGTAAAAAAGCTTCAAAAGGATGTTTTTCTAGTTGGATTCAAGGCTTTAGCTAGAGTTTCTAAAAAAAAGTTAGAGAATGAAGCTAGAAGGAAAATGAAAGAGTGTGGAGCTGATTTAATGATTGCAAATGATGTTGGAGCTGCTCGTTATAGGAAAAATCCAGAAAATAATGAAGTTTTGATAGTAGATTCTAAAAAAGTGCAAGCTTCAGGATGGAAGAAGAAAGAAAAAATTGCTAAATTAATTAGAAAGGAAATTGAAAGGGGAATTAACTCTTGAGAGCTTCTAAACGATCATCAAAAATTTCAACATTTGATGGAGCTGGATTTTGGAAAAATGCGTATGCACATCAACGTGGAAAATTACTTCGAGCTGTAAAGGTTCCAGATGATCAAATTAAGATTCTAGCTTATAAAAAATACTCAGAATTACCTGCACCACTAAGATATGAAATAGAGACTAATGGAAAAAGCTACGATCTGAAATGAAATAAACAAAATTTTGAATATAAGGCGCACGTAGAACTTATCAATTATACTTTTTCAAATAACAATAAGATCTTTTGTAAACTTGTGCAATAGAATGGGTCTATCTTGAACAATCAAAGAGTCCTCAATTCGAACACCAAATTTTTTTGGAATGTATATTCCTGGCTCTACAGTAATTGCCATGTTCTTTGCAAGCTTTGTTGTGCTTTTTGGACTAATGTTAGGAAGCTCATGAACCTCAAGACCAATTCCATGGCCGGTTGAATGGATAAAGTACTTGCCATACTTTTGATTTTTGATATAATCTCTACATGCATCATCTACTGATTTACAGGATGCACCAGGTTTCACAGCCTTTAATCCCAATTTCTGCGACTCTTGAACTATCTTACATACTGACTTTGCCTCAGAAGACACAGAACCTAGCCCAAATGTTCTAGTAGAGTCAGTTACATATCCCATATATCGTAAGGTCAAATCCACAACAATAAGGTCACCATTTGCAAATTTTCTATTGGTTACTTGGGCATGAGGCAATGTCCCATTTGGGCCTCCTGCTATGATTAATGGATTAAGAGTTGATTTGTAGCCAGTATCAAACATTTCATGCTCTATAGCATATGACATCAAAATTGCCTGCAGCTCAGACTCGCGTTGTCCTTTTTTGATTTTTTTAGTACATAACTCAAACATATTATCAATTATCTGTGAAGCCTTTTTAAGAACCGCAATTTCCTTCGAGTCTTTGATTATTCTTGCATTACAGAATGGCTCTGCAGAGTGTTTGATTTTAGGAACAGATTTTTTCAGCGACGCCATCATCTGGTAGTTCTGGCAATCCGTACAGACCTTTTTGTTCTTTATTTTTTTTACAAGATCAGAAATCAAATCCTGGCCTCGCTCAGAGGTAATTACCTGGCAATCCGAACTCTCTAACTTTGCTCGTCCTACCTCAAGCTCTGGTGAAATTATTGTGGTTTGTCCTCCCCTCTCAAGTAGACCTATAGCTTCACCCCAAAAGCCAGTCATGTAAAACAGATTCTCAGGCTCAAATGCAACCAAACTATCACAGCCAATTTTTTGAGAATGTTTAAGAAGGTTTTTTCTACGAGTCTTCAATAAACAAAATGTTACTTTTCTAAATTTATGTTTGCTGCAAAGTTTGTATAGTGGAAATCAAACATCTATCCGTGACAGAAAAGAAGAAGGTAGTTGCATTACTCTCAGGTGGATTAGATAGTCAGCTAGCTGTTAAGATGATGCAAAAACAAGGTTTTGAAGTTTCAGCTGTTGCAATAAAGACACCGTTTTGTGATTTTGATTGTGGTAGAGGATGTGGGTTTGAAATTAGAGAAAGAGCTGATACTCTTGGTGTAGATCTAAAAACAGTTTATCTTGGTGATGAATACATTGAAATGCTAAAAAATCCAAAACATGGTTTTGGTTCGGGTATGAATCCGTGTATTGACTGTCGTGCAATGATGTTTGAAGCTGCAAAAAAACACATGAACGAAATTGGTGCTGAATTTATTATTTCTGGAGAAGTATTAGGACAACGACCAATGAGTCAACATGGTCCAGCATTAAGAACAATTGAAAAAGAATCAAAGCTTGAAGGAAAAATTGTAAGACCACTTTCAGCTAGGTTGTTACCAAAAACAGAACCAGAACAGAGTGGTTTGATAAAAAGAGAAGATCTAGGGATGATTAAAGGTCGTTCAAGAAAAATGCAATTACAAATGGCAGTAGAGTTTGGAATTAAAGATCCTCCTAATGCTGGTGGTGGTTGTCTTCTTACAGATCCTGCTTTTTCATTAAGAGCAAAAGATCTCTTCCAACATGTTGAAACTCCTACAACCAATGACATTGATCTATTAAAGATCGGAAGGCAATTTAGATTTGATAGAAAAACAAAACTTGTAGTTGGAAGAAACGAAGATGAAAATGAAATAATAAAATCATTAAAACTTCCAAAAGATATTTTGCTCGAGGCTCGTGATCATGTGGGACCAATCTCTATTTTACGTGGAGAGAATTTAGAAAATCATTTACAATTTGCCGCAGGTATTACATTACGTTACTCTGATGCCCCAAAAGATGTATCGGGGTTTGTTGTTATCGAAAAAAATGATAAAAAATCTGAAATTCAAACAGAACCATTAGAAGAACCCTCCTACAAAGAATTTAGAATTTAGGCACGATGACTTGTGTATGAATATCACTTGACATGCAAGACTTTTTGAAGGAGTAGTTCACATTTTCCATTAGATGCAAAAACAAGAAAGCCCAACATATCTTAAAGCAATAACAATACGGGATCCTAGCGACGTCCTTTCCATAAAAGAAGATGTCAAAAAGAACATGATACTGATTTTAAGAGTTACTCCCCTAGCGCAAAAAGATGTGGACAAATTACGCAAAGTTGTTGAAGAGCTATATACAATTGCAAAAAATGCTGGTGCTGATATTGCTAGATTGGGTGAAGAAAGAATTATTATTACACCATCAGGTGTAACAATTTGGAAACCTGAATACGATTTAAAATAATTTAATTGCTTCTTGAATTTGTGGATAATGAGTTGGAACTCTAAACATTCTACGAATTGACATAGAAAGATTTTCTGATTTTCTTCTTTCTCCGTGATTAACAAGTACTCTTCTAAGTTTTGGCCTTAGCTTATGTACAAATGAGATTAATTGATTGTAATCGCTGTGTCCACTGAATCCATCTAGTCTTTCAATACCACAGTTAATGTTTACAACTTCAACTTTTCCTTCTTTACCTAGCATAGAAACTTGTCTTGCACCATCTAAAACTCTTCTACCTAGTGTTCCATTTACTTGGTATGAAACAAACAGAATTTTGTTCTTTTTATCTGGTGCAATATTTTTGAAATATTCAAGAACTGGCCCACCTTCTAACATTCCAGATGTAGCAATAATAATACAGGGAGAACCTTCACGTAAGGGTTCTTCTCTAGCATCATGATGTTCTATGTTAGTAAAATATTCTGAATCAAATGGATTGTCGTCTGTTTCTAAAATTTTCTGACGTAGTTCACGAGAAAGATATTCTGGATAAGCTTCATGTATTGCCGATGCTTCTGCAATCATTCCTTCCATGAAAACTGGTGACTCAATCATTTGTCCTGACTTCATGTATTGATCAATTACCATCATGATTTCTTGAGCTCTTCCTACAGCAGGAATTGGAATGAGAACTTTTCCCCCATCTTGAAGAACGTTATTTATGGAGTTGATAAAAGCTGATTCAACTTCTGGTCTGCTTGGTTGAATGTCTTCTTTTGCTCCATAGGTACTTTCAATTAGAAGAGTTTCGACTCTTGGGAAATTCCAACTAGCGGCCTCAAACAAAATGCTTTTTGCAAATTTTAGATCTCCTGTATATACAAAATTGTGATCGCCGTTTCCAATATGAAAATGACAAAGAGCCGATCCGAGAATATGACCGGCGTTTGCTAACACTAATTTGATGTCAGGAGAAATGTCAGTAACTGTACCATATGGAATTGTGATTGATTGTTTCATGATCTGTTTTACATCTCGTTCTGAATACATCGGGGTTCTTCCTTGAGCTGCGGCCACTTTGATTGCATCAAGCTGAATTAAGTTCATCATAGGAAGAGTAGGTTCTGTACAGTAGATCGGACCTTTGTATCCATATTTACATAAAACAGGCAGAAATCCTGTATGATCAAGATGTGCGTGCCCTATTACAACAGCATCAAGGTCATCTAAGGTAATGTTAGCCCAATCAAGTCTTGGAAAAGATTCCATTGGACTTTTAGCACCCGGATTAATTCCACAATCAATCAAAATCTTACTGTCAGGTGTATTCAACAACATACACGACCTGCCTACCTGTCCAAATCCACCAAGGGTAAATAGTGAAACTTCAGATTTTTGGACCAGCCTAGAACGGAAAATTTTCTCTCCTACCTGTTTGAGTTGTTTGCTTCTGTCGGCAGAAGAGACCTTTAGGTTGTAATTTATTGCCTGAATTGTGCTAGATGGGTTTGTTGTGGCCTTACGAACACGTATTTTCCATCCAATTTTTTCGGTAACTTCTGGATGGTTAAATGCTTCTGAATTTTTTTGCATTAACCACGGTCGCTTTACCTCAACTGACACTTCACCAGTGGCAGTATCAAAAAATGTAGCTTGAAGTTCTGCATCTTTTGGAATATTTTTTGAAAGAATTTGTCGTGCATCTTCTTCCATTTTTCTAATAGATTCGTCGGTTCTTACTACAATTCTTTTTTTGATAACATTAACAAGATTTGAAATTATTTCGTTGTGTTCCATCAGATAACGAGGTGAGGTGGTATAAAGTGCAATTCGTGGACCTTCGTAATCAATTTTAGTAACATTTGCGTCTTTAGGTATACTTTCCAGTATAGTTGCCATAATATTTTGGCCTAGAGGTAATTCTTTCTGTTGTTGTTTTCTTTGCATTAAATCACTATAGCGCAATAATCGCTTTCTTCTGTTCTTTTGATAAAAGACGGAATCCATTTTTGTCTATTATTGATATGTTGATTCCATCACCAGTACCAATATTTCTTGTAATAGCTGCTTTAACTGCACGCAAAGCTAAGACTTTTGCATCTTCAACACTAATGTCTTTATGATATTCTTCTTCTAGAAGACCATATGCTACTGGAGAGCCACTGCCAGTTGTAACATACGTTTTTTCTTCAGCAGATCCAAACATATCAATATTATACAATGCTGGACCTTGTTTATCGTATCCACCTACCAAAATGTCAGCGATAAATGGATAACCTCTATTTTGTTGGAAAATAAGTGAAGTAAGTCTAGTTAATGATTTTATTGGAATGGGTTCTTGTTTTTGAATTCTATGTAGGTTTGCATGGTATCTCAGAATGTCAGTAATGTTTTGTGCATCTGCTACACCACCTGCCATAGTCATTCCAGCATGATCATCAATTTTTTGGATTTTCATTGTGTTATTATTTGCAATAAAATATCCTGCACTTGCTCGCATATCTGCGCACAATACTACCCCATCCTTTGCTTTGATTCCTACTGTGGTAGTTCCATGTAGTATTTTTTCTTCAACGTTATTAGACAAAAAGACACCTGTTAGAGATAATATCAAAGGTACGGCACCCTTTTAAATAACTTTTTGTTGCTGGCAGATTGATAAGGAGTGGTAAAAAATCAAGATCGCTTTAAATCGCATACTATGGAATTACCTAGGTTAATTTTAATCGGAGAGAAAAACATTAACCGATTTGGCAATTTTCTACAGCAACTCGATAGCCCAAAGAAGGTATCTGTAATATCTGGCCTTAACGTAAAAAAATTTCTACAAAAAAAAATTGAACGTTCCTTACTTTCCTCAAAAATAAAGGGAGTTTGGCATATTGCAAAAAATAATGAGATTGCTTCCATTAAGCAGATTCAGAGTAAGGTAAGAAATGACAAAAGTGACATCATAATTGGAATTGGAGGAGGCAGATCAGTAGATATTGCCAAAATGATAGCATTTAATTTAAAAAAACCGTTTGTTAGTTTGCCAACAGCAGCATCTCATGATGGGATTGCAAGTCCATTTGTTTCAGTAAAAAGTGACAAACCGCATTCTATTGTTGCTACAGCACCTCTTGGAGTATTTGTTGACATTGATATAATCAAAAAAGCACCAAAGCGACTTCTAGCAAGTGGGTGTGGGGATCTTGTTGCAAATATTATTGCTGTTCGAGATTGGGAGCTTGGTAGAGATAAAACTGGTGAATATTTTGGTAGATATTCGGCTAATCTTGCATCTATGAGCGCCAAAATACTTATGGAAAACTCTGATTTATTTGCCAAAAAAGGACTGGATGTTAGAGTTATTGTAGAAGCATTAATCAGTGCTGGAGTAGCGTCTTGTATAGCTGGCAGTAGTCGACCTTGTTCTGGTGCAGAACATCTTTTTTCACATGCGCTTGATAAACTGGCTCCAGGTGTTGGTCTTCATGGTGAAAAATGTGGGATTGGAGCTATAATGATGGCAAAACTTCAAGGTCAGGATTGGAAAAAAATTATCAAGACACTAAAGAATGTTGGTGCTCCAACAACTGCAAAAAAAATTGGTCTGAAACCTGCAACCTTAGCAAAAGCACTTACCATAGCTCAAAGTTTAAGACCGGAACGCTATACTATCCTCAAACAATCCAAAATGACTGAAAAAAAAGCTATTGCACTTGCAAAAAGCACCAAAGTATTATAATTTAAGCAGCTTTTTGCTCAACAGGTTTTTCTTGTTTGGTTTTAACTTCTTGTTTTTGAGGTTGTTCTTCAGTTTTTTTGTTTAAGTATGTTTCAACAAAATTAATTTTATCCAATGTAGGCACGAATTTGAAAATATCCGTTTGAATAAAATGTTTTATTATTGCTAACCCATCGGCACGAAATATTTCTTCAGGAATAGTAACATCCAGAGATTTGTCATTTTTCTTGAATTTTATTTTAGAATCTTCTACAGGAATGTGTCTTTTTAAAATACCAAAAGCTTTGTCTTCATCAGTTTCTAATGCTTTTACTACATTAACATCGTAAAGAATTGTTTTTCCTGCAAACCTGTGATTATAATCCACTTGAACTCTTCCAGAACCAATGTATCTCACAATACCTTTCTTCTCATCAACTTCAATTGTGTCACCAACTGAAACTTTGTCTGCATCTTCTCCCAATTTACGAAGTGGGATCATTCTTACTTTGCCTGAATCTCGTTCACCAAATCCTTTGTCTGGTAGCACTTCAACTATTTTTTTATCACCGACATTCGTGTTTGCTAAAGCATCATCAAGACCTTTGATTACCCAAG
>Ga0209976_10000773_pt1 | contig 19786 bp, 35 predicted proteins | sample SumtaG_FD_182806 | JGI IMG/M metagenome (GOLD analysis project Ga0209976, IMG submission 182806) | Deep subsurface microbial communities from Indian Ocean to uncover new lineages of life (NeLLi) - Sumatra_00157 metaG (SPAdes) (version 2) | ecosystem: Environmental > Aquatic > Marine > Oceanic >...
CCCTTTCTTTTCCCTTGCTGCTTTGATCTTTGGATCGCATCGATGAGTAGTATTGATTGTTAAAGGAGTGACTGGTGCAAAACAACATTCACAATAATGGTCTGTCATTTATTGATTCTCCTCATGTATTCTTTCTGCATCATAAAGCATTAGTGATATTTCACTTGTTGTTCTATCATCGGCCATGATCTCTAATACTACGTGTTTAAACACGCAGTCAATAGAGCATAGCTCAAAGTTTCCTGCTCCAGAATAATCTATGGTGATGGTGTCGCCTGTTGGTAGTGGTTGGTTGCATTCAATACAGTTAGTCACAATATAATAATAGGTGTTCGACTATATTAATAGATCTATTTCTTTTCTTGTTGTAGATATATTTCTATAAAATAATGATCAGACCCACAACGGATGAGATTACTGTCACTATAGCAGTACCAATCTTTTGTCCCTGGGTTAATGCTCTACCAGCCTTGATTGCTGCCTGTTTCTCCATGATTTTATCCAATTCCTTGGAGGCTTTGACTGCATCCTCTATCATATTATTCAATTTGGTCATCAGGGTATTTATCTGGCCCATGATGTCTGTTACCATAGTCACTGCATCGCTTGCAAATTTGGCAGCCTTTACAATCTCTTCATTTGTGTTGACATCCTCAGTACCTAGCGCATGGTTAGCAGTCCGTTGAATACATGGCTCACATATATTAAGATGTTCTGATGAAATTGCTAGTCCGTTCTTCATATGTAAGGCAGCATTAAATATAATCTTCTCCTCTGACATTTTATTAACATGTAATTAGTATAGTAATAATATATTAAAGATATTATCAGTAATAGAACTATAGTAAATAAATCTCCATAAGTTCCATTGGAAGAGTAGATACCACCGACACCCTCCATCATTGTAACTGGAAACATAAATAGGTGCTGACAGAGGAAAAAATAGCACCAAGAAAAAACTCTGTCAGTTGTCGGATGAGAATGATTGATGTCCCTGAATCTGGGTGGTTAGAACAATGTACCATAATAATAAATAATTATGATCCATTAACAATCTACCATTCACACGTTATATTAATTTCTAATAATAATAATATTGTTACTAGATAATAGTTTAAAGTATTATTTCCAAAGGAAGAATTTTAAGTATTTTTGCTACTAGAAGGTTTGAGTGGTTCCATGAGAAATAAACGAGAGGGTGTATAGGGTCTACTAGTTAGACGATATGTTTATTAGTTACCCATAGGTATACACTTTTAACATGAAATGTAATTCATTAGAAACTAAATCAGGAAAACCATGTCAGAATGATAAGGTTAGATGTCCCTGGCATAAAACAATAACACTAACCAAAGACGACATGATAGACGACACGTTTGTTGCAACACCCAAAGTAGAGACTATACCCAATCCTAGAAGCTGGTATAATATACTTCGAAGGAAAGCTAAGAATGTGTGACACACGCAAATTTATCAAAGGCACTCATCACTCTGTATGTAGGTGTGGAAGGGTATACAGTGACTACAAAGAGTACTGGCTGAGATCACATTATCATAATGGTTATCTAAGAGTAAAGATGACCCACAAAGGAAAGAAGATACATGGACATATTCACCGCTTGGTTGCAACAGCATTCATCAAGCGAAGCAACATTGAAACACAAAGATATGTTATTCATATAGACGGTATCAGGGAAAACAACCACGTGGATAATCTCAAATGGGTTGACGGTGTTCAACTTGCGAAACATAATAAGGAGAGTGCTAAGAAACTATGAGCCAAATAGAGATCACCAAATTGTTAAAAGAGAATCCTAAAGGATTGACAGCGTATGAGTTAGCAGAGCGTACGGGCCATCACATAGGAACTATCCAGATAAATCTAAAGGGTATGAAGAAATGGAATGAACTAGACTGGACAAATGATTGGAAACCTAAGTATACGTTGAAGGTGGTTAGTGAATGAGTTTCATAGTAATGTTAATTATTTCTATTATATTATCAGTCATTATTAGTTTACTAATAGGAAAGCATAATCTAGATTTAACATGGAGAGATATATTTACATGAGTCGGATAGCACAGATTATATGCAAATTTAAAGATCATAAACCTAAGCACTTTATCCAAAAACAATCTGGTGTTAGGTTTGTGATGAAGGTTTGTTCAAGATGTAAAAGCCATCTAGGATTTTATCCATTAGGAAAAGAGAGTGATTGTGCATTAGAAAACAAACATGGAATACGTTGCCCGAAACATACAAAGGAGGCAGAGTATAAACCGATATTTGAACAGTCAGAATATAAAACCTATAGGTGTGAGAATCAAGTTTCTAAATATTGTAGGTTAATTGAAGAACACCCTATTGATTACAAAGGAAAAAATGTATGTGTGACGTGTTTTAGTAAATTAAAGGATGATGAGGAATGACATCGCGTATATTACATAAACTAAAAAAATGGTATAGGTATATCATAGGAAATAGATGTTATTCCAAATTCCATGATATGTATTATTCCCATGAAGTTCAAACACACGGATTGTTAAAATGGTGCTCTGAATGTATGGAGACATTACAATGACATCGCGTATAGCTACAGTAAATACCAAAGTTTAGACCCTGGTACTGTTGCAGTACTCAACTATATTGCAAACAACGAGGAAGTAACCAGAACAAAACTATATATTGATCTTGGATACTCTATTAAATATATACAGGCTTGTCTTAAGTCGTTGCTTACAAACAACATGATAACTACTAAACCTAATCTAAAAGATATGCGTAGGGTATTCTATGTCTTGGCTAAATAAATCTTAGCTGATTCATTTCTGGTGGCAATGATTCTTATCTGTGTGATAGCCAATGTTGACCATTGTTTATCTGTCAACTGTGAACATATTCTATCCAGCTTGTTCTGATTATCCAGAATACTAGTCTCTGCCACATCGATGTTTTGTATTAGATTCCTCAAAGCAAAAGCCAAATGTATTTTTATTGGTGCTGGAGTTGCTTGTTCCTCTTCTATTTTTATCTCGCCTAATTCATCTATAATTTTCTCTGTCATTTCATATTCACCTGTATTAATTTATTTATCATTCTTGTCATACGCCTGCAACTAATTTCTCTCCTCCATCATAATATATGTGCAATCCGTCTGATTCCATCCATATCATACCATTAACTAGAGTCCCTGGTGCTTGTGAGAGATAAGGCACTTTCAAAGCCTCGTCATCTGTATCTGCTCCATCCATATTGATACCACCTGCTGCCACATTAAAAACCCCTGTATGGGTTGTTGCTAATGGGTCGGCCGCAGCTCCCATTTTTTGAGTTCTTGCACTCGTATCTAAATCAAATAATATTGCATCCCCATCATCTGCGTCTTGAACTACGAACCTCCCACCTAATGAATTTTGTATATTTCCTCCCGCTGCGTTTTGATCAATAATAATTGCCCCCCCGACACCTCGGAATCTATTTGCTCCGTCATGCAGTATTTCCAAATCACCACCGGTACCAAGTGTTATTTTTTTACTATCTAATAGCGATAACTCCCCAGCCAAATCTAACGTGGCTTCTGCCTCTACTGCTGCGATTGCCTCTGCATCCGTATATAATGTATGGTGGTCATCTGTTGCTATGCCTGCTAATTCTGCGTGACTGGTAACTCCTGCTTTATTGAAGGTAGTTGTAAACACTGTCTCAACAGCAAGTGCGGGTGTGGTATCGACTTTGAATATTAACCTGCCTATCAAGATGGCGTGCTCTGTGATTCTGTCTGGTGCGGTTGCAGGTACTTCCTCATTTTCTGCAAGACCCTGGGTGACATACTCTCCACGTCCATACTGTGCAACTAGTCCACCATCAAACTCCATATAGAACCACATAACAGCGTATTTGTTGGCTCCCATGCCAGCAATGTTACCGTCATCAAAAGAGTCCATATCCCAGGCCTGTTGATTGGCTACAAGGGTAAACCCTGCACCACCATCGCGGTGATATATATCAAACCTATCCGCACCGCTGGAATCAAAAGCACCTATCACACTTTCTGTCAATCTGTTCCAGATACTACCAGCTGTCACAGTGATATATCTGTTAGCATCTGCACTCTCTCCTAGTATGAGGCCTCCAACAGCCTGCGGATCTGTTGTCTCAACTAATCTTTCTATGATATGACCGACCGCATTACCAACATTATGAGGTATGTTCTGTATGTGCAAAGTACCACCCTCATTAACAACGTCGCCTAGATGGAAATTATCATGTTCGTTGAAATCAGAATCTGTGTCAGTAATAAGTACTTGTGGCACGCCTGCGTTGTATTCTATACCTACGTGTCTGCTTGTATCTGTTGGTATGGCTAACCCTGTTTCTTCGTCCCAGTCAAAAGATAGTAGGGGCACGGTGGGATCGTCGCTGGTTCTTATGAATCCTGTACCCGCTGCAACATCTATGGTTTCTCCTCCCGCGTCTGATATTGCCCCTCCTGTGATGGCCCCCGCACTATGTAGAACATTGATCAAATCCTCTAGAGTAACGTAGCTCGGATCCCCTATAGTCTCGATGGGTGTAATCTCTACATCCAATCTCGTACCTGTTAGTTGTAACCTATCACCTGCTATTGCAGATAGGTCAGTTATGTCATCAAGTACTATAGCTGATTCAGTTACCCCCCTGGTATCATCACTTATCGTGGTTCCTCCACCCTGTAATTTTATCAGGGATCTCTCTATGGATTTAACCTTGGCGACCAACTCATTAAATTTCCTTGCCCTGTTTTCTATGTCCCTATTAGTATGATGTATTATACTCATTAGTATCTCCTCTGTAATTGTAGGTACAAGATCTCCTCTTGTCCTGTCCTCTCTGTTTTCTCGTAGTCCATTGAATAGATCAAAACCTTATCATCTCCGCTATAATCTATTATGGATCCATCAGCTGGAATTTTTACAGTAATTAACTTACCAAGAGAGAGAGCCGATAAGTTTTTACTGTTATTAGTAATGTTGATAGGGAACGTCATTAGCCTATTAGCTTTCGCGTGTCTCGTTGCCTGTGCGTTCGCTATGTCGCTTACCTCTGTGATCGTCTCCGCATCGGCTCTATCTATTATCTCGGTCTCATCACCAAAAGTACTACCAAATTCAGGCGATATGCTTACATTGCCACTATCTACCTTATCGCCTATTACTTTGATCTTGGTTCGCAAGTTGGAGGAATCTATCATATTATTGAATATCTGATCGTGAAAATTATAAACGTCTGTTTCGTCCAGTTCTATTCCTGTATCCTCTGCGGTGTCTGATGTCCTGATAGTTATGGCCTTGGTTGAGGGGTTAATATACCAGAACCCATTAAGTGATTGACAAACAAATTGCAATAGATCCCAGAATGATTTGTCTGTGAAGTCCTGGAATATAGACAGTGAGGCAATCCCAGTTGCATCTATATCAAGTGTGAAGTTATCATCTAAGCTAGAGTTAGCAAGGGCATTAGCTAGTACGTCCTCTGCAACATCTGTAACAAAATACTTATCATCGTTGGATATACCATCCATGAAAGGCTGTCTACCCAAAAAATCCTGAAAGTCTAATCTGTTGGCTGCGACTGCTCCAACCTTACCGAGTTCCAATAGACCGTCCTGTTCAGCTAATAGTTCTATTGTGAGTTGGGCAAAATAGAGATGAATGGTTTGAACAGATGCCCATAACATGCTCTCATTATCGGCTGTTGTTTGAATGAATAGCTTAACCTCAAAACGATTGAACTCATCATCACCACTATTGGCTGTAATTTGGTCTATGTGGTTATCCACGTCATCGTTATACTCTATTGTTAAATGTGCATCCGTGGATTCATCAAGCCCAAAAACATCATCGTCGTCTTTGGTGGAATTTTTGCCCCCTACATCCTCATATTGTAATTGGTATAACTCCGTGTTGAAATCAGAAGTATCATAATTCCAAAGAAAGAAAGGTGGCAGTGCTCCAGCGGATCCAAACTTAGACAATTTACGGAATGCCACGGTCAGATCAAATATTAATTTGGTTGCCGAGTTACCCACTTTTATTGGGAAGTAGAAGAATATCACCAATCCGCTTTTATCACCGAGGATCCACTTACCTCCTATCTGATTATCAGCAACGGCTAAACTCTGATCATCAAAATAACAATTAGATATGGTTCCGGTTGTGCCTGTAGGAATGAATGTGTCATCTGCCTGGTCGTCCCACCATTGAATCCCTGCAAAATCTGGGGTTGCCTTTAATTGGCTTGTAGTCTCTTGTTGAAATGTTACCAGATCATTAACATTGACATTAACTGTGAAGTCCTTATCAATATCATCAATGATTGTTTTGGTATCTACCACTGGATCTTTGCCTATATGTCTGATGAATCCGTCCTCTTTTACTGGGTCGGTAAGAGTTGGAGTCCTTAGTAATTTCCTTGAGATCTCTTCCACTCTGTAACCATAATTAGTTAGTTGGTGTGGTGTGTGGATAATCTCCCCTATCATGACAGCCATACCGTTTTTGGTCACATTGATTGATACTGATTTTCTATGATTGGAAATGATGGTGTCTATCTTGGATGCTAGGTCCTTCTCTATAAATTCCATATTAGCAACACCCATGGATCCTAGGGAAGTTCTTGCTACTATATCTATGGGATTCTCTAAGGTTGCATCTCCACCTAATGGGGTGGGTAGGTCTGCCTCTGTTCGTATTTCTAATATGGCTGCGGTTGCAGGAGTACTACGAATACCCCCCCAAACACCAACTTCCAATAATTTACTACCTAATACATAAGTGAAAATATCGCTATCTATTACCGTAGGAAGGGTTATATCCTTTATTATGTCTACGTTACCGTTAGTTTTGAAACGTAGTCCCACCCAGATATTAGTATTTTCTGCTCCAAAAGGGGTTGGAATGGACGTCCCCCCTGTAAAGGTTGTATCGGGTCTTGTTGTTTGTTTCGCATGTGTGTAGAGCATATCACTACTTCCTCCACTTGTCAATCCCACAACATAATAAAAACCATCATCTAATTTAATCCATGCAATAGGAATAGATCGGTTTGCTATCTGCCCTGCTCCTCTTAGTCTTGTCCATGCTTCCCATTCTTCACTGGGTATGTTTCTAAATACTGGGATGTAAAATCCACCGTCATTAATGCTTTGATATTGAATATGGGGGCCAGATTCAGCAGCATAAATAGACCCTAGTTGAGTCCAATCTGCCTCAACCCATCTGTCGGGATCACTATCAGTGCCGAATTTAAACCTTACATCATCTGACCCCATCATGCCACCCCAAAGAAAACGGCTGCATTCAGGGTATCAACTAATTCGGGGGCAAGACCCGTAACAATACCCACTATCTCGTAAGTATCCTCCTCTGAATCTGATTGTGCGTCATTGATAGTAATTTCCTTTATCTCAACATCGGTCATATCTAGTAAAATATACTCGGTAGCATTCTTGTAAATCTTGAATCTCCAATCCACGGCTGCAACATCGGTGCCAGCTTCAATGTCATCTGAATAATCATCAAAGAAATCTGTTGAGTCAGTTCTCTTCAAAGAAATCTGTATTCCAAATTCCGAGTTACCATCAATCACACTTAGTATGGGAATACTAGTATTGTCCTTGTCTTCCTTGGTAATAGTGTCAATGAATATGCTGATAGATTTGAACTCTGGTAGGAATGATACGGGGGTTCCTCCTTGATCATAGTTGAATACCATATTGGTATCTCTGCGATAGTGAACAGTATCATTGATATTAACTGGTACGTTCTCGGTCTCCCCGAATCCTGGGGCGGCCTGTTTAGTGCCTATGGTCTGGACTATGAATACTAACATACCAGTTCCTTGACTATCATCGAATTGTATTGTTAATCCAGTTACCTTGTTGTCAAGATAGTGTTTTGGTATTGCTGCGGATCCGCTTCTCGAATCCATCCTGGTTGTCAGCATTGGTAGGGTTGCTCCTCTTGTGATTATGTGTTTGAATAGGCCCCCTGTAAGATCAGTATTGGCACTTGCACCCATGGCCATGAATATCCAGATACCATTGGTTGCAATGAATCCCACACCCCAAAAAAGAGCTGTTCGGAATCTCCTAACTTTCAGTGGTATTTTACCACTAGAGAAAGTTGTCTTCATCTTACCTACGCTTTTTGGGAAGTCGTAAGATCTATCTAGTTTACCTAGTTTGTATATGGTTGTGCCGGATGCTACAATAGGATCCGTATCTAGGGTTGGTTGTCTTAACCACCCTATATTTTTAATTGTGTCTGCTACTGTCATTTTGTAACCTCCTAGAATGTTAACATGTCTAGTGCGGATTCTGCATTGCCCAGTTGTTGGGCTAGCTCGGTCCTACCTTTTCTTAATGCTGCTATTTGTAGCACCAACGACATGATCGATGCTATCTTGAATGATGATGATACCAATCCAAATGGTGTTAAGGATTGTGCTGCAAGAGCAGCAGTTGTGAACTCTATTATCTGCAATCCTGCCTCTATTGTGGCCCTGAATACCTCATCTATAACAAAGCCCGCAGCTTGGGATGTGAATATAACTAATTGTGCAGTCCTTCTGACTGCGGTGGCAATCTGTGCAGCTGCTTGTAAACCCTCTCTTTTTGCCTTCTCTAGACCTTCGGTATCTACTTCAAATTCTACCTTGACGACCTCACTCATTTTAGCCTTTCCTCTATTTCCTTACTAAGTATGTAGATGGTAATGAGAAAATTATTTACTATCATAGATATGATCATAGGGAAAATATCTTCTGTATAAGCAAAATATCCGGTTGTTATGAGGGATAAAAACATTAACAATATCAACATTCCCCTCATGGTGCAACCTCTGCTCTCTTGGTTGCTATGAAGGTGATCTCTGCTACACTGACATCAACGTTGGTATCCCAATCATATTCCATCAAATAATCATAAGTCCTGGTCGCACTGTTGTTTTGACTCCATAGTAAGTTGTCCCACTCCTCTAGTACTTCTTTGAATGTTGTCTCACTCGTACCAAAATATGTATAAGTAGCTGGCATGGCCGTTCTAACATTGCGCATAACACTAGTAATCAGAGAGGGCCTAGATACCTCTCTACCAATTACCAATTCACCGCTGTCAAGATCTCCCGAAGCATCATCATTGCCTGCAATTCTCGCCACTGGCCTATTTGTAAGAGCTGTCACGTTAGACATATCTAGAGTCCTTAACAATGTGACTAGGTCACTACCTGCTCTAAGTGTCATTTTCTTCCTGTCCCCTTTCCTGATGCACGCACCTCTAACCCCGATGCTTTCAATTCTAATGCTATTTGTTTTCTTGCCTCGTCTTTCACTTCTCTCATAACTTCCTTTGATTGTATTGGCCTTGTATTAGGTTTGGTGGGATTGGTATACGGTGTGACATCATCAGGATGATGAGGCTTGCCATCAATATGAAATTCTGCATAAAACAATTTTTCCATTTCTGCATGGTCGAATACCACGTCTATCTTATCTGCTCCTGGCGGGAATTTGATTTGACTATTAATCATATTGTCTAGCTTTCTCACCAATGCCCCTGTTTGTCTTGCTACGTGTGTGTTATACCTATCCACTGCGATGCTCACTCCCTTTCTACCCGCTGTCTGTATGATGTCTTTGACAAATTCTCTTAATTGATCGGGTGTAAGTTTCAGTAGACCTGATACTACCTCAACTTGAAAGCCCTGTGCTGGTAATTGAATACTCATTCAATCACCCGTTGTATGGGGAGCCTATAGGCTGCTTGTAGCTGAGTATATCATAGTTGGTTGGTACTGTGTCAGTTGTCAATAATGATAGCATCTCAGGAGTGACCAATTGGTCGATATTTAAAACCGCGATGCTTGGATCCGTCTTGCCCTTATCTGCTTGTCTCTGGTTGAGCATGACAGCTAGGGCCAACATGGCAGTTGCGAGATCATCACCGTCGCTATCGCCATCAGTAGTACCAAAATATTTGTTTGCCAATGCTATTGCCGCAGTCCTCTTAGTGGAACTAAAGGATGAACCTCCCAGCGTTGTGAGGTCTGTTTCAGTAGTCATGATAACTACTCCTAAGGCGTGATGTCTACGGTACCACTATAGATAATGGAATAGGGATCATAGCTCATTGGTAAGTAACCCTCTGTGAAGTCAGCGTTGAATCGCCCCACTTCATTAGTTCCGCTATCAATAACAAAATCGGTTGTCACAACCTCATATAATGGGTTTGTCTCTGACCACATCATCAGTGCTGCTTTTACTGCTCCATCAGCCTTTTTGATGGGTAAATTACCATTACCAAGATCAAGTGTTGCACCTAGCCACGGAGTTCTGATAATTCCTGCGCCACCGTTTCCATTTTCTGCGAGAATCTTGAGGATTTCTGGTTTCATTCTAACTCCTGGAGCTGCTTCATATAACCCGTTTATCCAGTCATCTACATCAGTACTAACCGCCAGTAATAGAGAATAGTTCCCTACGTTCTCCTGGAAGTGGTCTAACTGTTGCCCGATCATTGCGGCCAATGTTTCGGTCATCTTGGTTATTGTGGTTAAATCGAGTTCTGACCCTGCGGCCACTGAGTAGTTAGTTCCAACTGTGGTGCCTGCGTTGGCAAGTCCTGTTTTACCACCTGCGGGAGTTAGTGAGGATCCTGCAAAGAATATCCTATCCTCTGCCTGCATGAAGTATTCAACCAGGTCCCTTTGTCTCTGATCATAAGGCACTGTGCTTCTGTTGATTCTTTCCAGTTCAAACCTACCATAAGATAGCCCATCTATGATATAAGGAACTGGTTGGTCCTTGAATTTGTAACCAAACTGTGATCTATACCTTGCACTGTCAGGATCAAGTACGTCTCTCAGAGCGGTCTTGTCCTCTCTGATTGTCTGTCTGAATGTCTGCACACCAAGGGGAACCACTGGTCTGTGTATTGCTGCCCTTCTGGCCTGTCCACCATTAGCGATAATCTCGGTTAATTTGCCTTCATCTATTCGGGCTGCGTTGGGTTGGATTCCAATTGTCATTAATAACCACTCCATTCAATGAATACCACAACTTCTTGTGATATGTCCTCTGCTACTGCATCCATTCTTCCAATACATTCCATAGTGAGTTGAATAAGCATAATAGCCAACTCTGGGGTTGTTGGTGTGGTATCAGTAATGGTATTAATCATCGGTTTAACTGCCCCTGCTGAGGCAGTACACATAAACTCACCTGGTAGATGGTCATGGCCTGCTGTGTCTATTGCTACTGCTGCTGTAACTGCCCTTGCTCCCCTCTTGAGGATTTTGACTAGTGTACCATCAATAAGGGCCACGCTTGGATCCCAAGCCACTCCACTTACTGGATCGGGAACTAGTACTGGTTCCATAATCTGTCCACACCACCCTACGCCTTGGTTAGCTGTCTGATCGTCTGCGGCTACTGCTGCTGCTAGATTAACATCTCTGTGCGTTGTTGGTGTTGCTGCTGTTACTTTTCCCTTATAGGATACGAAATCTCCGACTATAGCGGTATTTCCACCCACGGCCAGTCTAACAATCTCGTAATCGTCATCTGAAAGGTTAAGTCCTTTAACTAAAGGAGTCAATAATCCTTTCGTGGCGTATATAGTTTCTGCCATATGCCTTATTATTCGCATGGTTGCTATTTAACTATATCTAGTATACTCGTATTGCTAGTAGAGAGGTTTCGTTGTGTGGGCGGGTAATGGTTTATCAATGAGTAAAGCATTCATCTCTTATCGTGTTGTGATTAGAGTATTAGGCGGATAGTTACATAATTGTGCATTTGTCTACGTATACGTCTTGGGAACCACATAGTTTTTGGTCTTGTCTTTATCCTTGTCCTTGTTCTTCTCATACTCGGTGAAATCCTCGGTGCTCTCCATGTCGTTGGCTGTATCAATAGCTGTTTGCAGAGTTCCAAGGTCCTTGGTCTTCTCATGTTTCTTGGCTATGTGGGGCCACTTTGACAACTCCTCTAGTTTCTCGGCTCGCTGCTTATCATATTTTATTAATTCCCTCTCTGTCTCTTGTTTGGTGATTATGTCCCTCATCTCCTTATTGGAATCAGCAAGGGCCTTATTAGAATTTATCAGGGCCTTCATCTGGTCTTTAACTTCCTGGTCTTCTATGTTGTCTACTAGTTTGATACTGAATCCAGCATCTTGTTTGGTTTCTTCTGTCGATGTCTTTGTTTCTTCGCTCATATTCCTATCATATCCTTTATGTGTACTGTCTCCCTGCGTTCTTGGCGATACTTCTTTCTTGCATCCTGTATGAGTGGCCGTTGGTCACCCATATTGATCATAAAGAAATCATGCAATGTGTTCCTATTATTATGTAGTGGGTGCAGTACATTGACACCCGCTCCATTTACTAACTTCCAGTGATAGTCTGCATAGTGCATCCCTACAGTTTTCAAGATTAGTCTTGGTCTTGATTGTGCCCCATCAATAGTATTATCCCATATTCTCACTTGATACGAGGGTAACGATATGGCTTCTAGTCTGTCCTTTAATCCTGACAAATCACCGAAAACTATCTCGTCCCCATCTATGATAAACATATAATCACCAGGGTTTACCATGTTAACATATGTATTTCTCTTGGTCATCTGGTCTTTCCATGGGGCAATAGAACTGATCAATGCGGTTTTGCCAAGATTCTTACAATACTCATAGGTTTCATCGATAGAATTGCCTGGACCACCTGGCATGTAATCCTCATATCTGCCATCCACAATGATTATCTGATCTACAAAATCGTATATGGATTCAATGGATGCACGCAAATAATCCATGTTATTATATACGATGTAGCACGCGACTATTTTCATTCTTCTTCTTCCTCATCAGGTTCCTCTTCTGATGCTTCTGGATCGTCACCAAACTCAATGGGATCATCCACCCCCTCTTTGAGGTCTGCATCTGTGAGATCATCGAAGCCTGCCATCTCTAGGGCCTTGAGTGATTTGACGCCAACTGCCTTTAGTTTGGCTGCGGCATCTGCCTTTAATCCCAATAGTACTGCTACCTGATCGTCTGATATTACCCTTCTTACTCTCCATAGAATATCATAGGCCTCTTCACCAGGATTAAACTTGTATTTCTTATTCAGTTGTAGTACAAACCATCTAGTATACTCCTCTAGTGCGTCTTGCATATCACTAAGGAAATCGTGATATGAGGCCTCGTTTACCTCTGCCCCTTGTTGCTGTCCTGGTACTAATCCCACCCATGTACTCTGTGGTATGCCTGTAAGAGCAGACAATATCTTGAAGTACATCATCAGCAACCTATCAAAATCTACTGCTGAATCCACGGTCTTAATGTTAAATTCGACTTCTTGGCCTCCAAGTGTTTTGGGTCTAATAATAGTATCGTGAGCAGAACCAAAATTAGTCATTGATGTTTGTAGTGTAGCAAGTAAACTAGCATCTTTCTCTAATACTGATTCATCAACTGCCAAATCTTTAAGTCCTGCTCCTGCTCTTGCCACGAAATAAGCAGAGTGTGATATTAACATGTAGATAGCAAAGAGTACATCCCATGGGGCCTCAAGTATGCTCATTCCGTCCCCTATCTGGTCTCTTCTGCCTACTATTAGCTCCATCGAATCTTTCTTGAAATTAAGTATCTTTGATGGTGCTCCTGCATGATTCCTAATAGTTGGTCTAAATCTACCAGTGGTCGCAATCCCCATACTGTCTCTAGTTATCTCGTATTGGTTGAAGGCCCCCGCCATGTTGACAACATCTGCACCATTCTTGATGAAGGTGTGCAAAGATCTCCCATCTCTGCGCTGAAAGTATATTGTTTGCAAATATTCTTGGTAATGTCCAGGCATTATTTTCTGCATGGCATCGTTCCAAGGAAGTAGTTCTTCTGTACCTGGTTTGGCAACATCAAAACCTTTAGCCATTCCGTCGTTGACGCTGCCCCTACATAGGAAGTTTGCTATAGGATCCCTGTGATAACTGAAATTTATATTCTGTGCTCCAAACCATTGACCGAATCGGAATAGTCCCTCGCGTGCTGTTTGTGTAATAGTATTGTAACTCATTTCTTATTCTTCCTGTATGCTTCTAGCATCCAATTGTAATCCTCTGGTTTGGGTTCCGGTATAGTCTCTTTTAATATAAACTTCATAGTAGAAATCCCTGTCTCCTCATCCGTTGATATGGATATGAAAGAAGCCAACTCAGCATTTACACTAATTATGTCGCCTGGTTTCATTCAGCACTCACCTCAAATCCTAGTGCTGTCTGTTCTATCCGAATCCCTTGTGGACCCAGTTGTCTAACACTGGTGATAGCACCATTAGCATTGATTACTAAGGATTGTGAATCATATTTGCCATTAGATTCCACTGGTTCAACCTTGGTGATGTGCCCCTTGTCCCTGGTAATATACCCTAATACTTCCAAGATCGGCAATATATCATATAGCCTACGTTTCTGTATACCTGATAAACTGACTAAATCATCAATGTGCAATGAAGGCACTGATTCTATTGTATTAACTATTTTCTCTACTGCCTCTTTCTTCAACTCAATCTCGTCCTGTAACTACCCATCTTTAGCTTCACCTTCGATCCCCCTAGGAAAGAAGATAGCATCTCATATCCAGATGTCAGAGCATCGTATATGTCCCAGCCTTTCTTAAGGTCCTTACGAAAGGTGAGATATTGGGCCTTGATCTTATTGAGATGTCCGCAATTATTATAGATTTGTATCTGCCCTCGTCTGTATGGAGATTTGAATGCTGCTATCCTCTCGTTTTTGTCCTTGAACTGCTCAAACACGCTAAAACCCCGCAATCTCATCAATGGACTATTAGGAGAATATCGAGTGGTTATCTGTCTAAAGTTGTCCTCTGCCCTTGTCCATAGCGGATCCCACTTAATATGTAGTTCTATAATCTTCTCCGCCTTTTCATCCAGGTCAAACTTACCCACCTCTGAATCTACGATAATGAACATGCCCTTCCGTATACCAATCACCATTATTGCTGTATCGCTTGCCCCATCAGATGATCCGAAACCAGGATCCGCGACTATATACTTGTTGAATATGTTCTCATTCTTTGTCTCATCGAGTGGCTCTATCTCTTTCCAATCATCTGCATCAAAGTGTTTTCCCCTACCACTAAGAGGTTGGTTCTCCATCTCAGCCATGTAGTCCTCATAGTGATAGATATACATATACAACAAAGCAGGAAGGGGCCATTCAGGACAACCGAGTATTTTGTACTCTCCCACATCTGCGTACTCTGTTAGTATCTCCTCATCATGGTCGGCTACTACCTCATCTATCTTGGGATACCTACCACTGACTAGCTCCATAGCAGTTAGTAATAATACTCTGAAATGGTGTGCTGTTTCGATATACCAGTAGAAATCCTCGATGTCTTTCCTTGTAGCAGTGATAGTAATCTTGGTTCCTCTTTTCTTCATGAACTTTATCACTCGAGAGAACCACATTCTTAGACGTTCGTTTGATAATGGTGATACCGCTTCTAACTGGATGATGTCCTCAAGATGTATCCATCCAGGGTGATGGCCGATTGATTCTCCCCACTTACCCGACACTTTGAAATTTGCTCGCTGCATGTAGGATCCATCAGCGTTTCTCCTCAAGTCCTTGACAAACCATATCTCGCCCTTGGTCAGGTTCTTGGTGCTGATAACATCCCCATAGTCCTCCCTTACTTTCTCGCCTGTCAGTATGTCAATGAGTGTCATGTATATGGAATCCTTGGTACCAGTATTGGCTATTGCAAGGATCTCCTTTCTTATCTCAAGTAAGTATCTGGCGAATAGTCCTATGACAGACCATGTCTTACCATGGCCCCTTGGTATCTCTACCAGTAATTTCAATGAATCCCATATCTTGTCCCTTATCTCTGTGAGATAGTCGGCATCCCAGGTATAATCACAGTAGTATTCAAGCCAAGCGTCATTTGATAGTGGGCTTATGTACATGGTAGGGGGATTGTCGTCGAGTTGTTTAGTTATAACTCTCTGTCTAGTTTCACTTTTAGGTGGGGGTCTCTTGATTACTTTCGGTTCGCTCTGTCTCTCATACCATCGTCTCACATTCCTCGTATCCCTACCATCTGGATTAGCTATAACGTTCTTAGATATGTTGCTCCAATATGAATGGGGCTTACCCATCCTTAGACAACGCTTGATCTCCTCATAGTTGTATTTGGGCGAGAGTATGGGCGATGGGCTAGAACTCACAAGAGAAGTAGAGTAGGGGTCGTTAAATAGGGTTGTGATAAGAAGATAGAATAGTGTCTTGTTGTAATACTCTGAATGAATGGTCTTTACTACCAAAACAAGTTTGGCATACGATGGCGAGTATTTTGCTAAATGGATCGCGTGTTAAATAGTCTATTATATGATAATCATTAAAGTTGGGGCTGCAAGTAAAATGTTCATATACAAATTGAAAGACCATCTCATCTTCTGCTTTTGTTTGAGTCGTAAGATGTTCATGTACTCGATTATCAATCATTTCAATCTCTCCAGTCTTCTTTTAAATTCATCAGACTGCACGTAGTCCATGCCTTTAGTTGTAAGCTCATTTAAGGTGGCTCTGATGCCCTTGACTTTCTCGGAATGTATTATTCCTGCTTGTCTCAATTGGGTTAGTCTGGGTGGTAGTGTATTACGCCTTAGCTTAATCCCATTACTAATCATATAGTCATATAGCTCATCAACTGTGGGTCTATTAGCACATTGTTGCCTATAATTATAGATGTATCTGATAACTTGGAATTTTGTGTCGCTAAGAGTATCTTGAATAGATTCATATGCTTCTTGGCTGGCTTGTTTTGTATCGATTATTTCAAACCATTCTGGATCACCATCACCTAAATATTCATAGTATTCATCAATCATTTTTCTTAGACTCCTTGATATATTGCTCTACTAGTTTCTTCTCTTCTATTGATGATAGTCCTTCACCATAGTAAGTCAGTTCTAAGGTTTTCTCAAAGAATGCCCAGGCTAGGAATGATTGTATGTGTTCTTTAGTTGTGGTCATTCTTCCAACTCCTTAGGGTATGATGGTTTGTTATATTCACCATATTCAAAATACGCATTTGTGGAATGCCCAGTGTAATAATGGTGTTCGTCCGCATCGCTGTCATTCTTGAAGAATGCTTTACAGTTCTCACAAACTCTGATTCTGTGAACCATGTAAATATTACGTATATCCGAAGCTATGTGACTCATAGTTTTTTCTTACACTCCTTCAAGCATTTGTAAATATACTTCACTTCGTCCCTAGAAAGATACACCGGAATAATATCCTTCATTGTTTTCCCGTGCTGATACATTTCTCCAGGGGCACATATTGTAAACATCTTGAGGTATTCCATAAGAAGCCCTTTATCGGTTTTGCGTTTAATGTCAGTTATAAGCCATTCCCCCACTGTTCAGCCATTGCGTCCGCTATTCCCTGATATGTCCGGGACCTATCATTTTTTCTGGTTGGGCTTGGTCCCATCAACCATACTTTAGGTTCTCTTCCATCAACTATGTTTGTTGGTTTGAGTTTAGGAAGATTGGTTAACCACAACCCCGTCTTTTTTGTTTCACCGTGTCCAAATTCCCAGGGTTGCACATACTGATCGGGCTTTCGATGTTGTGATGATATGATTGATACCGGGTGTTCAACACATCTCATAGGAATGTCTTCAAACATATCCCAAAAAACAAATTTTGCTATTCCCATTTGTCTCTCAACACTGTCCTTATACCATCGGTTGCCAGTAATTGCGGTATAAGTGCAGGGAGGATGAGCAATCAACAAATCAAATTTCATATCTTTTATCCATTCCACGTGATTATAAATATTAAACATTAGATGTTTTCCAGACAAGATCTCGGTTTGTTGTATGTCAATAGACCAAGCATCCCATCCCTTTTTCTTGAATGCCTCTCTTACTCTTCCTGAAAATTCAAAGGCAACCAATACCTTTTTGCGTTCAGTATTTACTATACGTCACTCCTCCTTTCCTTTTTCTATGAGGTGTAAAGCAATAATCAAACCATGTTTGTATCCTTGCATGAATGACCTCATTAATTCGGTTAGTTGATTGTCATATCTTTCATCTGGTTCTTGCCATAGACCGACCATTTCTTCAGCTTCTTCGATGGCATTGCGTACTAGTTCTTTACTCATGGTGATACCTCCTTTAATAATCCAAATGCTAAACCGACATGGATTTTAATTTGAAAGATTATATCACACGCATCTGAATGTTCACATTCATTGTAATGGTCGTTGCCACACTCATTATAATCTGCGATTAATTTTTTAATTGCATCAATTTTGCGGATAGCGTGGGTTATCGGTAATTCTGTCATGGTAACACCTCGACATTCATAACATCCATGTGTTTATCCCTATGAATGGGTCTGCAGTATTTCTCAATACTATTTGGCATTATTCCAGATAATGCACCATAAAGAAATACATACCACCTGCCATTACCTTTATCATAAAGTCGGTAGTCGACACCTAGCAATTTGCATTCAAGTTCAATGATTTTTAAATTGCGTATAATGCCCGTTATATCTAGTTTATCCATAATGGGGCAACTCCTTAAAATGATCATATTTTATTTCACAATATAATTCACATTCAATACACCTGAAATGGGTATCGTCGAATTGTCGATTGCCTTGATCAATCCATACTCCGTTATGACAACACACACACTTTCTAAATTTACATTCGCAAAAGTAAAATCCTTTGTTTATATGGGTGGGACATCCTTCTATTTCTTTTTTGTGTATCGTGCCCGCTATGTCTTGGTTTGTCATTTGATAGCCTCCTTTCTGGTCTTTTCTCGGGCCACCAGGCAGGTGATACATTGCTTACCTATTGGTACGTTCTCGTTTGGTATTCTTGCTCCTCTCTTAATATAAAGAAACAGTTTCCTTTCCTTGTGTATTGGACATTTACTCATAGTTCTTCTTTCTCCTTTTCCAGGCAATCAAAGCAGATGGTCCTGAATGGCACTGCTTCTGATTTGTCCTTGAGTATATCGCAATTCTCACACAGGAACATTATTTCCTCAGCACCTTAGAGTTTTGATATAGCATTGCAAATTCTTTTACTGATCTTGCAATGAATTGTTCAAGTGATTCCCCTGGGACTCTCTCGATTTTTGCTGTTACTACAAATGGCTGGTATTGTTCCACTTGTATGGTTCTTGAATATGTTACTTCTTTCATTGTTTTTCAATTAACTCCTCGATATGTAGTTTCTTGTTTACTAACAACCTGATACAAATATCAAAAATTTCCACTCTTGATTGTAAACAGGCTGCATATTGTCTTCCCTCTTCATCCCCAGTATACAGATTGTATAACTTGGCTTGTTCGTAATCTCTCTTTTGTGTGTAGTCTTCAAGCAGAGATTCTAACTCGAAAATAATATTGCTCATTATTAAAACTCCGTTCCGGTGCATGTTTCCCATAAACATTTGTTGCATACACAAACATGCTCGCCCAATTCAAGTTTAACCAAGTGGCACATATCACAAGTCTGGATGTCTGCCATATTATTAATCTCCTCATTTGCCTCGTCCCTTTCTTTTTCCCTTGCTGCTTTGATCTTTGGATCGCATCGATGAGTAGTATTGATTGTTAAAGGAGTGACTGGTGCAAAACAACATTCACAATAATGGTCTGTCATTTATTGATTCTCCTCATGTATTCTT
>Ga0209976_10000774_pt1 | contig 19781 bp, 16 predicted proteins | sample SumtaG_FD_182806 | JGI IMG/M metagenome (GOLD analysis project Ga0209976, IMG submission 182806) | Deep subsurface microbial communities from Indian Ocean to uncover new lineages of life (NeLLi) - Sumatra_00157 metaG (SPAdes) (version 2) | ecosystem: Environmental > Aquatic > Marine > Oceanic >...
AAGGAATTGTAATCCTACCATGATTAGTAATATTAATTATATTCATATGATTTACATATTGCTAACAATTTATTAATTTTGCTTAGCATTCTATTATTATTATAATTATGTTTTATTATATAGATACTTGAATCTATAGGCTTTTATCATGTACTAACAACTGTAGAAAAAAGAAGTGGTAAATGTTCACAATATTGAGATTATACACCAATCTTAGGAGTAAAGAATCTATATTTTTAAAGTGCCTTTTCAATAGCTTTTAACAAACGATCAACATTTTCAGCCCTTGCTGTGTGGCCCATCAATCCAATTCGCCAAATTTTTCCGGCAAGAGGTCCTAATCCCGCGCCTATTTCTATTTTAAATTCATTCCTAAGAACTTGACGAACTTTAGCATCTTCTACACCCTCAGGGATAGTTACTGCATTAAGCATTGGTAAACGGTATGGCTCTTCAACATACATCTTCAATCCTAGTCCTTCTAAACCTTCCTTTAGTATAATATGATTTTCAAAGTGGCGTTTAAAGACATTATCTACCCCTTCTTCAAAAATCAACAGAAGAGCCTGATATAATCCATATAACATGTTAATTGGTGCTGTGTGATGATATGCTCGCTTCCTGTCTTTTTGCCAATATTGACCAATCAAACTCATATCAAGATACCAGTTAGGAACTTTCTTTTTACGATTGGAAATTACTGAAAAAGCACGGTCTGAAAATGATACTGGTGCTAATCCTGGAGGACAAGAAAGGCATTTTTGTGTACCACTATAAAAAGCATCAATCCCCCAATCATCAACTTTTACTTCCATTCCACCAAAGCCAGTAACGGAATCAACTAAAAAGAGCGAATCAGTGCCGTCTAATAATTTTGAAATTTCATCTACAGGATTCCTAACACCTGTAGAAGTTTCCGCATGAACCATCGCTATTATTTTGTATGATTTACCTTCAAGTTTTTCTTTAACGATTTCAGGTCTCACTGGAGTTCCCCATTCGAATTCTATGGTATCAACTTGAGCGCCGAGTCTTGATGCAACCTCCTCCATTCGAACGCCAAAGACACCATTTTTAAGTATCAAAACAGGATCTTGGGGTTCAATTAAATTAACAAGGCATGTTTCCATACCAGCTGAACCAGTTCCTGAAATTGGAAGTGTTAATTTGTTTTGAGTATTCATTAGTTGTTGCAATTGGACCTGAATTTCGTCCATTATTTTTATAAAATAAGGATCAAGATGGCCCAAAGTTTTGCAACTCAATGCTTTATATACCTCAGGAGGCACGCATGATGGACCAGGGCCCATTAACAGGATTTCTTCAATTTCATCTAATAGATTATTCATTTGAATTACCTTTTTTTATGCAATACTATTAGTTTTTAATTTTTATTATTATAGTTTTCCATTTCTAAATAAATTCTATTTATCTTTTGCCTGTTATTTTTAATGTCTGAAAAATGGTTAATTCCTGCACCTATAAATCTTCGCAAAGAAAAATATTTTTTATTATAATATAACATAAAATAATTGGTCTAAAGGAAGCATAATATAGAGAATTAAATTATAATCTACTTATATTCTAAATAAATATATTATTTTTGTTGAAATCTCGGAAAAACTTTAGAATGAGCCACAGATATCTTCAATTAGAAATTTTATTAGGTTTTTTTTTAGAAAATTGAATTATAAAATTATGAAAAATTAGTCTAAAAATAAATTTTTTTAAACTTAAGTCATATTTAGATATATAAGAGTTTTTATAATATATAGTGATATTTTAATGTTTGATAAAGAATTTATTGAAAAGTTAAAAACCAAGAAAGAAGAATGGGATAATAAACATAAAGATTCAAGGGAACGTAATGTTAAGTTTGTCACTGATTCCGAAATTCCAATTAAACGATTATATACACCATTAGATGTTAAAGGGGATTATTTGGAGAATGTTAATTTTCCAGGTGTACCCCCATATACTCGTGGCGTATATCCTACGATGTATAGAGGAAGGGTGTGGACTATGCGTTTATTCTCGGGACATGGAATTTTTTAATAACTTCTATTAAAAATCATATCGCCCGAGGAAACCAATAAAAGATGGAAATTTCTCTATGAAAATGGTGAAACTGGATTTAGCGCTGCTGTTGATGCATTAACATTCAACGGGATAGATCCTACCAATCCTGATGGTGCCCCCGAAGTTGGAACATCAGGAGTTCCCCTCTATTGCATTGATAGTTTGTTTGCTCTCACAGAGGATATTCCAATTGATAAAGTAAGTGTTGCCTTGGTTGTTGAACCATTTACAAGTGCTCCTGTTTGTGCGATGTACTTTAATATGGCAAAAATGCGAGGATATGACATAAAGACTTTAATTGGAACTACGCAAAATGATATTTTAACAATGACCGTTGGATATATCCCTTACAAGAATGTTGCTCCAAATCATCTTCTACGTTTAGCATGTGATTTTATAGAATGGACGGTGCCTATGAAGAATGTTCCGCGATGGCATCCAATTAATTTTACAGGATATAATTATAGAGAGGGGGGAATTGATGCGGTACAAGAACTGGCTTTTGTTTTTGCCAGTGCATGTTCTCATATTGATAACTTAGTCGATAGGGGCTGGAAAGCTGAAGATTTTGTTAATCGATTAGCATTTCATTTAGCTGCGCATAAAGATTTCTTTGAAGAAATAGCCAAATATAGGGCAGCAAGAAGGATCTGGGCTACACTTATGAAAGATAGATATAATATTCAGGATCCTAAATCAATGGAATTCAGATTCCATGTCCAGACAGCAGGAAGTTCGCTAACTGCTCAAACACCTAAAGTGAATATAGTTAGAACAGCAATTCAAGCATTAGAAGCAAATTTAGGAGGGTGTCAGTCTCTGCACACAAATTCATATGATGAAGCAATTTGTTTACCCTCTGAGGAAGCCGCCTTGATAGCCTTAAGAACCCAACAAGTTATATCTGAGGAGACGAGAATTACAAATACAATTGATCCATTAGCAGGTTCCTATTTTATCGAATGGTTAACGGATGAGGTAGAAGATAGAGTTTTGAAATACATAGATAAGATTGAAAAGGTGGGATCTATTGATAAAGCACTCTCAACTGGATTTTTATACAAGGAGATGAGAGACGCATTTCATAAACGACGTGCTCGTATAGAAAAAGGTGAAGAAATCTTCTTAGGTGTAAATAAATATCCTGAGCCCTATGATACTTGTACTGATGTTTTCAGAACAAACGAATCAGCAATAGAAATTGAAGTTGACAGAATTAAAAAATTAAAAGCGCGAAGGGATAATGCTAAATTAGAAACTATACTTGACAAATTACGCAACATATGTGAAAAAGAAGAAAATGTGATGCCCATAATTATGGAAGCTACGAAGGAGGGAGCGACTGTAGGAGAGATCTGTAATATTTACCGCGAAATCTGGGGTATTTGGGAACCACCACTTGCAATATAAATTTGAGGTGTACCTATGTCAGACAAAAAAATAAGAGTTTTAATGTCCAAACCTGGTATTGATGGTCATTGGCGAGGTGGTATTGTAGTATCACGAGCTCTAAGAGATGCGGGTATGGAACTTATATTTGGTGGGTTCCAAAATATCAAAGAAATTGTTGAGTCTGCTATTCATGAAGATGTGGATGTGATTGGCTTAAGCATCCACTCGGGAGCTCACCTTGCTTATACACAACAAGTCATTGATCTTTTAAAAGAAAGAGGCGTCTTAGAGGATATTCTTATCATTGTTGGTGGAGTGATCCCAGCACAAGATTTTCCTAAATTAAAAGAAATCGGAGTAGCAAATGTCTATGGTCCTGGTTCTCTAGTCAGCGATATCGTAGAATTCATTAAAGAAAGAATCATTAAATAAGTATTTCCTTATATTTTTATTCTATAAATTTTAAGAATGAATATCAAAATTTTTTAATCTTTATTTTTGTCATTAAAATGGCTGTAATCATTAAATTTATTCGTGCCCTTAGAAGTGCCGCGATATTATTAGATAATGATGATTATGAAAATCAAAAATTAATAAATTAATCCAATATTTCTCAATTTATTAGACTTAATATATTAAATAGAATCATTTTGGTGTTTCATTTAGTTGTCAAAAAAATACGACATTGAACAATTAGTACAGAAATTTAAAGATGGAGATAAAATTGCTTTAGCAAGGCTTATAACGGTTATTGAAAATCAACCGGAAAAAGCGGCGGAAGTATTCAAAAATTTTCAAGAATCTGATCGCGAATCATATATCATAGGAATAACCGGCTCTCCTGGCGTGGGAAAAAGTACATTAACTAAATCTATAACTAAACTTTTATTGGAACAAGGTAAAAAAATAGGGATAATTTCAGTAGATCCCACTTCACCTTTCAGCGGGGGAGCTTTTTTAGGTGATAGAGTAAGGATGACTGAAGTTTCCCTTCATCCGAATGTATTTATACGTAGTCTTGCCTCAAGAGGATATAGAGGTGGAATTTCAAGAGCTGTGTTAGACATAACTCTTTTATATGAAGCTTTTGGAATGGACTTTATCATAATCGAGACTGTAGGCGTAGGTCAATCGGAATTTGAAGTGTATAACTTAGCTTATACAATCATCGTTGTTTTGAATCCACACGCTGGAGACTCTGTTCAAATGCAAAAGGCGGGAATCTTGGAAATCGGGGATATATATGTTGTTAATAAGAAAGATTTAGGGGGTGAAGATATTGCTGCTTATATTGATATGATGCTTGATGATTCTTCTGCCAGTCAAAGTGGTTGGCGGCCGCCGGTAACAATGACAAACTCTATCACCGGTGAAGGTGTGGATGAATTAGTCGGATATATTTTAGATCATAAAGAACACATGGAATTATCTGAATTAATAAAAGAAAGAAAGAAAAACAGATTTGCCTATAAAATTAGGGAACTTCTCTATCATCGAATCGATCGCATTCTCGAAAGTTTAATTAATAAGGATGAAATTGATCAACTTTCGACTTCAATTCTTCGAGACGGTAAATTTAAGATTTATGATGAAGTTCACGATATATTTAGTAATGTGAAATTCGAAATGAAAAAGAAAGATTCAGATTGATTTAATTCTTAAATTTAAAATTTTAACAAATTTACTTATAATTTACATAGTTTGAATTTTTTTAAGATTATAATATCGCATTAATTTCTTAGATTTGGAACTAAAAAAATGATGATTAGATTTCTTTTTAAATTTCAATCAGAAGGTAAGGATGTAGCAGAGGCCATTGAAGTAGCTAAAAAACGGAATGGGAAAATAGATGGAGGGACCTATCAAGTAGAATTTAGTTCCATACAAGATAAGGACTTAATGAAATTGTATATATTAGTAGGGCATATTGAAGGATCTAATCTTATCATTGATGGTGAAGAATTCCAACCAACTGTGATTTATTGCGTATTCAACTGTCCAAGAAAAAGAATTTGTTCTGGTAAATGTATTTACACTGATGAGCATCAAAAATTGTCAGCTAAGAAATTTTGCGAGAAATTTAATTCATTTCGGGCTGATGGGGATTTCGATTTTTATGTACAGATATAAACAATTAATGAATAGTATAAAATAAATAAAGAAAGTTAAAAAGAATAAATAGTTAAAATTATTAATTTAATCCAGGAATACTTTCCCGTTCAAATCTTTTCATTATAATTGCATTACTAGGGCATGTCACGGCACATAAACCGCATCCTACACACTTATCGGGATTGATATGAGCGATATCATTAACAGAAATAGCGCCGAATTTACATCTATCTAAGCACGTCTCGCAGGCAACACATAAATTCTCATCAATAGTAGATATAAAGTTTGCTTTCGCAATTGCCCTGGGATTATCAAATCTGGTTAACCCTCTAATTATCCCACAGCAGCATTCACAGCAGGAACATATTACATTAGTAAATTTTGCAGTATTGTCAGTGGCAAGTACCAGACCTAACTCTGCCGATTGTCTCATGATCTCTTTCGCTTTTTCTTTTGAAATTTTCTTAGCACCAAACCCTTCGGCCATCATTCCTGCATTAGGACCTAATTGAAGGCAGTTATCAACTGGATATTTATCAGTACATTCCCTAACTCCACTAATACCTGCTCTTAATCGACAGGGGCAAGGAATTATGGCAAAGGAGCTGTTGTTATCAATTATGCTATATACCTCTTCTAAAGGTATTATCTCGTGTCCGGGTTCAATTTGTTCGCTTACGGTCAAGACCCTCATGTAGGGCGTTCCTTTCCAGGATGTTTCCCACTTTTTGTAGTATTTATCTTCTATGAAAAATTTTCTACTTAAATCAGCAAACTTTTTCGCGTCAGGGCCTTCATAATTCTCTTTTACAATGAAAGGAGCATCATACATAAAAAAGGGATCAGGTAATGAATATTGTCTTCCCATGGACATTACAAATCTCCTTTTAGTGTGCTCAGCAAGCTTTTCTATTAATTTATTTTTATCAATATTAACTTCCTTAGCGAATTTTGCAATATGTATCCCGTTGGGAAATACAGGAAGGTGTTGGACTATTTTGGAGATTTCGGGATTATACATTAGGCTTAAATATTCAATGTACGTTTCCGTAGGCTCTTCATTTTCGTCTGTAGGGACTGAATGTGGTTTTCTTATCAATTTTTTGGCAATTTTTATCAAATCTTCCTTATGCTCTTCATTTTCTATCATTTAAAACACTATTAGTTCTATTTTTTAATTTTATATAGTTTTTTATTAATTATATTATTTGCTAACTTCATTAGATTCGTTCAAATTAGTATAATTACGAGTACCGAGATTGTTGATACAAGAAGAAAAATAATTTACACCTTTTTTTTATTTTAATTTAAAATCTGCTGTTAACGTCAATGGTGGTGCGATAGCGTTAGGTCATCAACCAGGAATCACTGGAGTACGCCTACTTTTAACTGTTCTTTACGAGCTAAAGCGAAAAAATGGAAAATATGCGATTTGTTCTCAATATGCTGGAGGAGATACTGGAATGGCAACACTTATAGAACATCCAATCCCCGACCCTGCTTGAAAATTGTTTAAAAGTGGAATTGAGTCCTACATTATTAATTTTGGAAACCTATTCTCCATTGCTAATTCTTTCTTAATAATTTCATTTAATAATTCTTCACGTTCTTTACCTGCAAGAACTTCTAACTTTCTAATTTCCAGCGGATCTACTTTTTCTCTTAAGATTTTAAGTTCTTTTTCTGTAGGTGGTATTGTTTCTTTTAAATTATCTGGTATGATTAATTCAAATCCGGTTGAATTTTTTACGGTCTCAAGGTCTATTCCCGGATGAATCGTGCTAATTTTCATTCTCTTAGGATTATCATCAAAAGTAAGATACGCAAGATTAGTGACAACACATTGAGGTCCAGAGCCACCACATATACTTTGCTTACCATCTGGAAAGCCGACTCCTGAAATGAAATCAATTTTAGGAACAAACGTTCTTGTGTCGTGTCTCGGAGTATATAAAAAGCTCCCACGAGAATAAAACATAGAAAAGTCAGCAATTCCGGCACATCCGGGAAACCTTAATTTTGGATTATTCCAATCTCCTATGCAGATATTATTAGTGTTACCATACATATCGATTTGAGCGGGTCTAAACCATTCAATTGTTGTAAGCTTCTCTGATGGAAGTGATTCTAATGTACACTCCCCTGAGTTCTGAAATCTATATGCCCTCGCCGTATTCATCTCTAAATATAATAAAGAAACCTGGCGAGGTTCATATACAAAAGTATTACCCATGATATAATGAAAAATCGCACCAGCAGCGTGTGTTACTTTTGCTAATGTAAACGCAGCCCAAACCATTGGAGTCGCCACACCTACAATCATAACATCATCATTTCTTACTTCTCGAGCCATTAAGACCGTAAGGATTTCATCAACAGTGAAATCATTTGAATTTTCAGTCATTATCTTTTATTCCTCTAAAATACTAAGCTTAATTAAATGAAAAATTAATTACGTAAAGTTATGAGAAAAACAATTAATTGGAACTTTTATTCTTTAGGATTGCGATTCGATAAAACTGAAAAACAGCTTAAACTTCTGAAAATTAAAAGAAATACGTTCTATTTGTTAAGTTCTAAAATTTATAAATCTCTTGTAACCCTTTTATTATTATCAATATCGATGAGTGCTTGCAAAAAATCTCTGTATAATTTTTTATATATCCTTACATTCTGCTTGATTGGCTCTTTTACATCAGTGAATCTTATCATATTAGTTATTGCATTATCTAAGCTTTCATATCTCTTGGAATTGTAAAAGACCAATATTGCAGCACCTAAAGCAGCAGCGTCTTTTACTTCTGGGATTAAAATCTTTTTTGAGGTAACATCTGCAAGAATTTGTGCCCATAGTGGGCTGTTCATTGCGCCCCCATCAGCTCTTACTTCGGAAACTTCTCTCCCTCCTCTACCCTCTAGCATTTGAAGATTCATATGAGCACTTAAGCAAGCAGATTCCATGATGGAACGTATAAAGTGAGCTCTTGTATGATTCCATCCTAATCCGTGAAAGGTACCTTTTCTGAACATTTGTAAAGAGATAAACAATAATCCTTCGCTTCCTGGAGTAATTTCTTCTGCTTCTTTACTTAATATATTGTAAACCTTAAGATTTCTTTCCTCACATTCTTTAGTTTGTAATTGAGAAAAATTATCTTTAAACCATTTCAGCGTAGAACCTGCTCCAGGCATAGCGGCTTCAATATGCCACTTATTTTTAATAACGGAGGGATATGAAAAAATTGGAGGGTCTCCAGATGGAGGTTTATCAGTAACATAGTCAACAAAGGTTCCAGTTCCAGTCGTAATTTTTGCTTGACCCGTTTCTATTACTCCTAAACCTAAAGCAGAACATTGCTGATCCCCACCTCCCATAAATATTGGAATATTTTTATTCAATCCTAATTCTTTTGCAGCTACATTAGATAATTCTCCTATGAAATCTCCATAGAAATAAACATCAGGCCATAAGTCAATGGGGATTTCATAATGTTCCGCTAAATACTCATCCCATTTTAAAGTATTAAAATTTAAGATTCCCATTACTCCATTTGTAGGATCAGTTGCTATTACGTTGCATAATCTATTATATATATATGTATCTGCAAATGAAATTTTGGATATCTTTTTGAAAACCTCTGGCTTATTTTTTTTAATCCAGAGAACTTTTGGAATAGTCCTTCTTAAATCCTCTTCTGTCCAATTTTTCGCAGTAGTCTCTTCTCTCTCATCCATCCAGGTTAAAGCAGGATATAATACATTTCCTTTATTATCTAAATAAGTTACAGTTTGTCTCATAAATGAAGCCGCAATTCCTATTATGTCATTAATGTTTATTTTTTTTACCACATCATTACACGTTTTTTTTATTGCATTCCACCATATCAAAGGATCTTGTTCTGATATTCCTATTGGTTGCTTAGGAATAGCATATTCTTCATAGGATTTTGCTATTGGCTTCCCATTAATATCAAATATAATGGTTCTAGCTCCAGTTGTTCCAACGTCAAAAACACATGCTAAATCACTCATATACGGCTCATCTATCTTGTTTAAAATTGTTATTTAAACAAAAAATTAACAATATGGTCTTTATGAATCTTAAACCAAAAAAAAGGTTTTTCCATTTTGCTAATTTTCAACTTTTACTACTAAAAAAACTAAATTAATAAAGATTTTTAATAATTTAAAAATATAATTCAAAAAAAGAGCTTTTAGAAGGATGGTAATCATGAAAGATCTAGTGAAAAAATTATTTGAAAAAACTTGGAATTTCAAAAATAGAAACACTATTATTAATAAATTACAGAATACTGAATACGATGTTTTGATCATTGGTGGAGGCATTACAGGAGCAGGGATTGCACGAGAAGCTGCGATGAGGAGATTAAAAGTGGGTTTAGTTGAGATGCAAGATTTTGCAGCAGGCACTTCTTCTAGAAGCTCAAAATTAGCTCATGGGGGGCTTAGATATCTTGCTTATAAAGAATTAGCTTTAGTTAAAGAGGCAACCACCGAAAGAAACTGGATGAGAGCTCATATACCTCATTTAATTAGACCAGTACCATTTTTGTGGGTTAATTGGAAAGGAGATACTCGAATGATACAGTCTATAAAATCAGCTTTAGAACTTTATGATAGCTTAAGTGATAGATCACAAGAATTTAAAAACTTCAAAAAATATCAATGGTTCTCAGCAGAAGAGCTGCAAAATTTAGAACCTGAAATTAAAGACAATCAAGGGGGGGCAATATATTATGATTGCAACGTGGATGATGCTCGATTAACGATTGAAACCTTGAAGGAAGCTGTGATCAGAGGAGCTGACGCGGTTAATTATTGCGAAGTTAAAGATTATATTAAAGATAATGGAAAAATCATTGGAGTAAAGTGTAAGGATTTAGAAGGGAATCATGATTTTGAAATTAAGGGAACATTAATTGTGAATGCCACCGGAATATGGACTGATGAATTGCTTAAGAATTATCCTGACGACATACCGAAACCATTAATCCGTCCAACTAAAGGTGTCCACCTAATATTTAAAAGAAAACATATACAAAACGAAAATGCTGTAATTGTACCTTCCGTATCAGATAATCGTGGGATTTTTGTGTTACCTCGTGGCGATTTTTCTATAATTGGTACGTCAGACACCGATTTTAAAGGAGATATAGCTAATCCTTTTTGCACTAAAGAGGATGCAGATTATTTCATTAAATCTGTAAAACATTATATTCCCACTGCAGATGTAGAATATGAAAACATTATCTCTACGTATGCGGGTGTTAGACCTTTAGTAATGCAAAAAGGTAAATCTGAGAGCGATATTTCAAGAAAACATATAATATTTTTCTCTGATGATGGCCTTTTAACAATCACTGGTGGAAAATTAACAACTTGGAGAAAAATGGCAGAAGATCTATTCACACATGTTGTAGAGAAAGGGATTTTCCCCAATATTGAAAAAAAAAAGAACTTTTCAAAGCAAAAGTTCCTAATTAGCATTGAAAAAGAAAAATGGCAAGAAGAGCTGGAAAAAAGCGGAATTCCATTAGATGCCAAGATTTCAGATTATATGTATCAACAATACGGAAGAGGGGCGCTTGAAATTCTTGAAATTATTAAAAGCGATAAATCTCTTCAAGAGAAAATTCTGGAAGAAAACGATTTCATAAAAGCAGAAATAGTTTATTCACTTAAACATGAATTAACCACTCATCTCATTGATATTTTTTGTCGACGAACAGAAATGAGTCTATTTATTCATCACAAAAAACAATTGGAAGCAGCTCAGAAAGTAGCTGATCTAATGGGTGCGGAATACTCTTGGAGTGATGAAAAGAAAAAAGAGGAGATAAAACTATACATGGATAACATCAAGAATACTGTCTCCTTTCTGTGATGAATAATCGCTCTAGAATACTCACTCCTTTTTTTATCAGAAAATATCCAATTAATGTGGATTAGAAAGATTATAATACTCGAAATTTCTGAACTATTAATAAAAGCACTTACATTGAATGACGAAGAAAGCCGAGAAACAATAAAGGGCGTGTTATATACAAAAAAAATAAAAAAAATTAGGCAACTTTATAAATTGTAAACATCTCTTCACTTATTTCCACACCTAATCCAGGCTTCTCCAATGCATGGACATACCCATTTTTAGCCCTGATGGGCTCTTTAAGCATTTGGAAATCCTCGGGATAGATAGGAAATTCACAAAATTCACATCGTGATGCCATTATGAAGTGTATGTTCGGAGCCATTATGTGGCCGTAGCCAAATATATGTGGAATACAGCGAATACCCTTTACCTCCGCCATAGCATCGATCTTCTTAAGTTCCATAAAACCTCCACTACGAGTAACATCTGGCTGAACGATATCATAACTTCCCCTTAAGAGTATATCTTCAAATCGGAAAATTCCCATATCGTTTTCACCACCGGCTATAGGAATTGACGAAACCTTTCTTACTTTAGCAAGACCACTAAGATTATCAGAAGGGAGAGGTTCTTCTAACCATGTAAGCTCATATTTTTCACAGATCCTTGCCACCTTTATAGCGTCAATTACTGAAGTATAGCCAGAATTTACATCTGCCATTAGTTCTACATCTGGAAATGTATCTCTTACAGCTTTAATGAGAGCCTCATCCTCTTTAACTCCTTGACCAATCCTTAACTTGACGGCCTTAAATCCCTCCTCCTCTATAGCATGCTGCACTGCTCCCACCAAACCTTTTGGCTTATATTTCCCTCCTAAAGATCCGTAAGCTTTGACCTTTTTTTTTTGCCCCCCTAATAGCTTATAAATAGGTTGCTTCGTAGCTTTACCAATTATATCCCATAACGCAACTTGAACCGCACTCGTAACTTGGGGTATTCCATACATTATTCTATTTGTATAATGATAAATATCGTTGTATATCGCATCTGCCATGAATGGATCCTTTTTAAGCAACATTTTTCGAATATAATCGTCGATAAACTTCTTTGGTGCCCAAGTGGATGGAGACCAATGAATTAAGCCCCATCCATCAATCCTCTCGTCGGTAATTATCTGAATATACAACCCAGTATTCTTAAATTTTGGCATAGATCCAATCCTGACACTAATACCTAAATCTATTAAATGCGTCTTAACCTCTACTATTTGCATTATTTTATCTTCTCTTTTTTCTGGTTGGTTTTATCTATTTTTACTAGTATTACTAATATTGCTAATATATATAGAGTATTTATGTAAATTATTAAAATGCAAGACATTCTATAATTAAAAATTTGGATTTTATTAAGATATATTCTAAATTCTTGAAATAGTATTAATCCAGAGGTAATGTTAGAAAATTACCTTGCGATTATTCTTTTAATTATCAACCAATAATTTTTTTAAGAATGATTATTAGCCTTTATAATTAAAAAAGAAAACAAAAAGAACGAGAAAATTGAATTTTTACAAGACAATTGAGAAAGACAAGCTCAAACTTTCATTCACATCATATCTAAAGAGGAAACCTAAGCTTGAAGCGAAGCGTTCAGAAATTAAAATGGCGCTATCGAAGATTGTTGGTGAACAAGATGTTGTCACTGATGAGTCGCGACTACTCTCCTACCATTACTCACAATTGCCAGGAGGTATTCCTCTAAGGCGCACTACAGAAGCTAAGGGTGAGTACATAATTATAATGGCAGATTTTGCTGTTTATCCTAAAACGACAGAGGAAGTACAAGAGATAGTTAAGATAGCAAACCAGTACATCATTCCAATAGTACCTTTTGCTGGGGGAAGTGGTCTCGGAATCACCGCACCTTCTGGTGGTATCATTTTAGATTTGAAAAAATTAGACCGGATTATTGAAATTGACGAGATATCTCATACGGTGACTGTTGAAGCGGGGATCTATGTATTTGACTTAGAAAATGAATTGAATAAAAGAGGCTTTGAACTTGAACACTACCCTGCCTCCTATTTCTGTTCATGTATTGGTGGCTTTATTGGAGATCGTTCGGCAGGTCGATTGTCGACGAAATATGGAAAGATTGAGAAAATGGTTCTTGGTATGAAGGTTGTATTACCAAATGGTAAGCTAATTGATACACCAAAAGTCCCTGGTCACGCTGCTGGACCTGATTTGAACAACCTTTTCATGGGGATGGGTGGCACACTTGGAGTTACCACAGAGGTCACTCTCAAAATATACCCAAAACCTGAGAAGCGAACATTTAGGTCTTTTCTTTTACCAGATCTCGATAATGGTTTCGAAGCTATGAGGAAGATAATGCAGGAGGATTTTAATCCATGTATGGCTAGACTGTATGATCCAATCGAGACTAACAGTCAGTTATTCAAGTATCATCTATTAACACCGCCTTCAAAAGAAAAACTGGAAAGCATGCCAGGTAGCTGTTATTTAATTATAGGATTCGATGGAAAAGAAGAACTCGTAGATCTTTTGCATAAATGGGCTTTGGAAATCCTTCAACAACATGGAGCAACCGATCTTGGATTTGCTGAGGGACAATTTTGGTGGGATCATAGTCTCGATGATTACTATAAAGGATTTGGTCGACCAACAAGGCAATCAGAGTTCTTCTCCGATGACACACCCTATACGGGAGGAGTATTTGATTATATAGTACCTGTGAAATACATTAGTCAAATTTGGAAAGAAACCAGTGAAGCACTCAAGAAAGCCTTTCCTAAATCAGTCCTTTATGGACACTTCTCGCATTGGTATAAAAATGCGACAATGATGTATCCAATGGTCTACATCTGGGATTTACCAGATGATCCCATGGAGATAGGAAAGGCATACTATAAGGCTCAAAATATTTGTTTAGAGCCGGTCTACAAATATGGTGGAGCTTTTCAGCATCATCATGGAGTAGGTAGGATTTACGCTTGGCAAATGCCAAAGCAATGGGGTGAAGGGGGATTCGAGGCTATTCGTGCTATCAAGGATGCTCTTGATCCCAATAATATTATGAATCCTGGTAATCTAGGTTTCAGGAGGATGAAATAAATGACTGCTAAAGACTATCTTACTAATGGCATTAAGGATGAAATTTGGTATTGTCTGTATTGCATGATGTGTAAAGCAACATGTACAACACACCATTATACACGAAGAGAGGAGGATGCTCCTGAGCCTAGAGTCCATCTTGTTGAACTAGTGCGTAGAGGATTTTTGGATTGGGATGAGATCTCCACTGAAACAATACTTCACTGTAACCTTTGCGGACTTTGTAGAGAATGGTGCGCATCTAAACAGGACATCCCCAGTATCATGACTACAGCAAGAGCAGATGTCGTGAATCAAGGATTAGCGCCTGATAGTGTTGTCAGTGTCGATGAGAATCTGAACAATCTTAAAAATGCTTATGGAAAACCATTGGATAAACGCTTCAATGACATCCCTCTGGCTGGTAGCAACGTCAAGGATGCCGAGGTCATCTATTTCATAGGGTGTCTCAGCGGTTATGATAGAACAGAGATTCCAAAGGCTATGATCAAAATCCTTGAAGCTGCGGGAGTGAATTATACAGTACTAAAAGGAGAGGAATGGTGTTGTGGTCTTCCAGCATATCAACTTGGACTCTGGGATAGAGCTAAGGAAATGGCTGAACATAATGCGAAGGCTATTGCATCAACTGGAGTCAAGACTGTGATCGCTTCATGCCCTGGATGTGCAAGAGCATTAAATCTTGAATATCCGAAGTGGGAGACAAACCTCAATGTAGAAGTCTTGCATCACACAGTATTCATCAAGAAATTGCTTGACGAGGGGAGATTAAAACTAAAGAAACCTATTACGAAAAAACTGACCTATCATGATCCTTGTCACCTGGGTCGAGACATGGAGATTTATGATGCGCCTCGAGAAATTCTTAAGCAGGTTTCTGATTCTGAAATTCTTGAGATGTTCGCTACACGTGAGATAGCTCTCTGTTGTGGATCTGGAGGAGGATACAAACTCACCAATCCTGAACAAGCTAATAACATGGGGAGCAGGATCACTGATGAGGCCGCTTTTGTAAAAGCTGACATCCTTGTTTCTGCTTGCCCTCTATGTAAAGAATCTTTCTCCAAGGATGCAGGAGAAAAAGGGCTTGAATTGAAAGATATTGCTGAGCTTATAAATGACTCATTATAGGGAGCTGAGGAATGATAAACTATATATTAATATTAAATTTTTTTATTTCAAATTATTTATAGAATAAAAAAAAACAATCAAAAAAATTTTGAATGTGAGATGGTAATATAATGACAAAGGTTTTTATTGCTGATACGAAAAAAGGATTAAAAACGGCTGTTGAAGAAATTTTTGCTAATCTTGAAAAAGATGGGCCCATTTTAAAAAGTTCTAAAGAAGTTTATATTAAAGTTAATGGAATAAACTTTTATAAGTATGCTCATACAACGCCTGAAGTTTTAGAAGCCGTGATAACTTATCTTAAAAATAAATATAATGGGATAAAAATTCACGTTATGGAAAATGCATCCCAATGTGCCATTACCAGGGTTGTGTTTGTTATGACGGGATATAAAGAGATTTGCGAAAGATTAGGTGTAGATATGATTTATTTGGACGAAGAAGATACAAAAACATTTGAGTTCAAAGGGAAATCCTCCGTGAAAGATGATCCTAAGGGATATAATTTAAAGACATTTAGATTGCCGGAAACAATAGTTAAAATAATAGAAAATAGAGATAAGTACACATATATAAATTTACCAGTACTTAAAACTCATTGTATGGCAAGAGTAACCCTTGGTATTAAAAATCAATGGGGTTATCCTCAACAGGAAGATCGTGGCAAAGATCACAACTTCAATTTACATTCTAAACTGGTGGATGTATATGAGTATATTCGTCCAGATATAACAATTATTGATGGAATATATGGTACAATTCACGGCCATTATCCTCCTAGAGCTTTCGAGGATAAACAAGTCATAAAATTCGATATCCTTATAGGAGGGAGAGATACGTTAGCTGTGGATGTTGTAGGAGCAAGAATATTTGGAATGACATTAGATGAAGTTCCACATCTTAAAATTGCTTATGAAAGAGGACTCGGTGAAGGGATATTGAGTAAAATCAAAGTGATTGGAAAGAATTTAGATGAATACAAGGAGAAATATGAATGGGATTTAATACAACAATTTCCAGAGGACGTCAAAATTGTAAAGGGTAAGGATTTGGTGTGCATAGAAGGTTGCCAAAATAATACATTGTCATTATTACAATTGTTGGCATATGATACTCCAGATAATTTCAAGGGTGGCTTTTTCATAATCATGGGAAAAGGTCACGATGACAATCTCGTAGAGCAATTAAAAGAAGAAGGATATAAGAAAGGACTCGTGGTCGGGTATTGCGCAATCGATGAGGTGGGCGATAAACTTAAGGAAGAATTTGGTAAGCGTAAAGTGCATTTTTCTGGCGATTGCAATAACCTTGCGGATACTCTTGGAGCATTACTTTACTTGTGTGGAGTGAACGGGTGGGATATGATTCCGCTAGCACCCCGTGAATTCATGGAGCTTGTTGAAGAAGCTCGGAAACACGGAACTACAGCTTTATATGTAGGAAAATAGATTTATTTTAAATTATTTAAAAAATCCTAAATAAAATAAAGCTCTTAAAACATTTTTTCTTAGCTATAAATTCTATTTTCTCTTACAGCATCGTACATGGCTACAATATTTTCTGGAGGAACTTCTGACGTAATGTTGTGGGTACTCGATGCAATATATCCTCCCCCTGGCTTTAGACAGTCCATATTATATTTCACTTCTTGACGGATCAATGAAGGTGTGCCAAAGGGCAGAGTTTTTTGATTATCACATACACCCCCCCAAAATGTTATTGAAGATCCGAACCGCCTTTTGAGACTGCATGGCTCCATATCGTTAGCACTAATTTGAATCGGGTTCACAGCATCATATCCAATCTCAGCGAAGTGTGGTATGAACTTAGGTATCGAGCCGCAACAATGGTAATTGATTTTCACATCGGCTAATTGGTGTATTTTTCTGGCAAAACGATGTTCAATCGGTTTTATTATTGGCTCATAAAATCTTTTGGGATTCATAATGGGTCCTGCTTGTCCACTAAGGTCTCCTTGAATGGAGACTATATCCACATAATGTTCATCGCCAAATTTAATCTCATTCAAGAAAGTTGTAGCATAGTCAGTCCAAAACTTTTCCAATTCTTCCATTGCAGCGATGATCAGTTCGGGGCTCTTTTGTAAATGCTTCAATGCTTTTGAGAACCCGAAGAGCCAAGTCGTGTACTCGAAGATATCACCCAGAGATCGGCTTGCGACAATAGCATACGAAGTGGATTCTCTTAATTTCCTTGCTTTTTCTCGCAAACCTTTCAGATATTTTTTATTAGTTCCATCAGGCCAATCATATTCTTTGATTTGCTGGACTGTTGCCATTTCACTCAGAGGATTAATTACAGCACCATAATAGAGAATATCCTCAAGGTTTTTTTCAGCATTTTCTCCCCAGAACACACCAAATCTATCAAAGAACCCTTGATACTTATCAATCACTATCGGTTTGATACTTGCAGGGATTATTTCTAAGGGTGGTTGAAGACATCTAGTATCTATATCAAAACGCTTTAGAAGCTCTTCACATGGATATGCAGTCTGTCCAGCAAAATTAGTAAGTCGAATGTTTTTGTCTTCGATTCCTAGATAATCAATGAGGTTACGATAAGCGATTATATGAATTCCTGTTACGTTATCGCCCAAGTCAATAGGAACCTTGTCAGGTTCTGAATGATTCAGGGTAGCCATTACTCTTTCACGAGAATTCATTCTATATACTCCCATTGTGTCGTTTATATATATAGCATGTATTAACAAAATCTTTGATCATTAGATAAATCTTCATGGTACTAGAATTATGAATCAATCTTTCTCTTAAATGAAATGAGAGAAAGCAAATCTATATTAATTCTAATTTAAATAAGCATTTTTTTATAATAGAATATTTAGAATAGTCTCTGCTCCTCCTGCATTCTCTAAATATTCCGCATTAGATTTTACATTAATAAACTTCTGTCGATATTCATTAAAATTCATTTTAAGGTAAGTTTGAATATGAAGTGCGTCGAAGGTGTATAATGGGTATGTCGAGGTAGGATGCGCACCAAAGGGAATTTTTACGATAGCCGATGTAGTTTGCATGGGCAACTGTGCCTTTCCTGGAGAGTGAACAATATCTTCCAACTCAACTAACTTTTCACATGTAATTATCGTTTTTTTAGCCGTTTTTGCCATATCATCATCCAACCAAACAGCCCCTGCAATATTTCCATTACCATTTTCATCGGCATAAGGTACATGCAAGATAGCAACGTCTAAGTCTATTTTCGGAAGAGCCATCAATTGGGTTCCAGACCCTAAAGGATCTTCAAATTGTTTAATATCATCTCTGACCTTGGGGAAGTCTGTTCCAATTATTCCTTTTAATGGCATGAATGGAACCTTTAAGTATGAGCACTTTAATCCTAAAGCAATTGAAGCCTCACTTTCTTCAGAAATTTTAATTGAACCAGATTCTACTGCTTTTTTGTAATGAGGTGCCATGCCAAAAATCTCCATTCCCACAAAACAAGACTTTACTTCTGAAACACAACCTCCACCTATGAGCATGTCGACCTCCATTCCACCTACAAAAGTACATACCGTTAAATCTTTTTTATTTTGTCTTATTATTTCTCTGCATACACTAATCGGTTTTCTCCAAAAAGAAAGGCCCCCAATTCCGACAAGATCTCCATCCTGAACATATGTCGAAACTGCTTCATCTAAAGCCATTAATTTTGAATCCATTTATAAACCTCTTGCTGATTCTAACTAAGTTTAAGTACTTTTTAAAAAGATATTTAGAATTATATTTGCTTTTATTTAGGATTTAGGATTTTCGATTTTACTTTTTTTTAAAAAAGCTTTTTCACTCTATATGGCTAAATAAAACCACAATAAAATGCTATCGCACTTAATATTAATGTTAAACAAAAAATAATAAGCGTTATTCCATTAGCAATATCAAGTGCTCCAATTGCCCTTTTTAAGTTATATTCTTATATTATGGTTTTGAAGTTAGGGTAATAAATTATATAAATCTTTTTACACTGTCCAAAATATATCTGAAATTTATTTC
>Ga0209976_10000775_pt1 | contig 19780 bp, 20 predicted proteins | sample SumtaG_FD_182806 | JGI IMG/M metagenome (GOLD analysis project Ga0209976, IMG submission 182806) | Deep subsurface microbial communities from Indian Ocean to uncover new lineages of life (NeLLi) - Sumatra_00157 metaG (SPAdes) (version 2) | ecosystem: Environmental > Aquatic > Marine > Oceanic >...
CGAGATACTTTGGTATGGGAATCTGGGATGAGTAAAAAGGATTGCCAGCACGAGCGATTTAATGTCATGGGCAAAGTATATCGACACCCGGATGAAGAGACTGGTGAGATCACAAGTTATTCGGTCGAGTTTGGAGTCCATTGTAGCGAGTGTAGGCTACCGTTTCAGTTTTTAGGAATTCAAGGGGGCCATCCTGGAGTGAGTTTCAACGGTGGAGAATTACGGCTTATGATAAAGCCTGGATTACGAAATACAGATTGAAGGGGATAAACGTGGGGAAAAAAATCGAGCCGATCTACAAAAACACTTTCTGGGACATCTACGATTTCCTACAGGGCCTGCGAAAGCAGCTGGGCTACAATGTGATCATCTCTATCATTCAGAGGGATGACAAGATGGTGATGGGATTCCATTTCCAAGAAATACCCCACATGCAGGATGTAAAGCCCTACGAGGTTCATTTCGAGATACCGAAGGATTTTCAGGAGCCAACGTCCGTCCTGACTACGGTGGTCCTGGATCACGTGAGGGCATATATTAAATCGGCGGGAAAGGCTACCAACGTACATATCAAAGGTGCAGAGGCATAAAGCGTTGGCAGATGGACAGAGCCATACCTAAATTCTACCGGCTAAAGTTCCAAGTGGCGTGTCTGCGTCCCCGGAACTTTTTTGCTATTTTGGAGAGATTATGACTGACAAAAAAGATACAACTCGGGCCAACTGGCAAGATGGTGATCAACTCGCAAATGCAGAGGCTGCCAGCAGGGTAGAGGAATTCCTCGCTGCAACTGAAGAGGGGCAGGCAGCCGTCACGGGGAGCGAGGTCTCCAAGGCCATCATGCCAATGGCCAAGGCGATCATTGAAGCCAATGCGGAGGACGTTGTGGCATTGGATGCCGCGCTGGCCAACGATCCACTGGCCCGTGCCGAGTTCGATGCCATGATGAAGGGGAAGGACGCCCGCTATACTTCCCAGCTCAAGAACTTTGCCGATATGGTCATCTCAATGCAGATTGACCCGGAGGTCCAAAGGGATACCGTAGACAATTACAATTTCCCCCATGAGCGGGTCATGCCGGTACTGCTACGCCGGGCCGGGGCCAGCGCAGCTCCCCAGATGATCAAAACCTACCGATTCCACCAGCTCGCAGAATTCGCCCAAGTGTCCGACGGGAAAAAAGCCGGATTCAATCTGGTGTTCACTGACTCCGAGCGGAAGGCCACCAAAAGCGAGCAGGACAAGATTGCCAAATTCGAGCAGATATTTGCGAAGCAATTTTTCTGGGTACCCAACGAAGCCAAGCCGAGCTTGACGAAATTCATTTGCTACGCCTATCAGGACTTTTTTGACCTTGACAAAGTGGCCATTGAGATAGTCCGCACACGGGGCAGCTTCAACAAACAATTCAGGTTCCGTGGGAGTCCATTAGGGTGGCAACTGGTAGACGGGGGAACGATCCATCATGTACTGCCAAAATTTGACCGGGTGAAAAGCGGGATGGACAACTGGCGATGGGATAAGAAGGACTATAAGGACCTCCTGAAAACCGCCGGTATATCGGATGAAGAATACATCGACGAAGCGCGATACATTCAGATAGACCGGCATCAGGAGCGGAAGGCGGCCTATACTGAGGAAATGATGATCCTGAGCCATGCCTTTGGCACCACCGACGTTCAGGAGCAGCATCAGGGCTACAGTATCATTGAGAAATCGCTGGAAATCCTTCGCTACATCGTGGATAGCATTATCTATAACTATACTCGCCGGAGCACTGGCACAATGCCCAAGGGCATGATCACAATCGAGGGGGCCACGGAAGACGGCTTCAGCCGGGAGGAAATGGAACTGTTCCGCAAGCTGATCTGGGGAATTGCATCCGGGCGGAAGGATCACTGGAAATATCCAGTCCTGGGAACACCCAAGGGAGTCAAGCCCACATTCACGCGCTTCCACGAATCCAGCAAGGAGATGGAAGATTTCCTATGGGTATCGACACTATTCTCAATCCTGTGCAGCTTCGCCGGAATGGACCCGGAGAATATCAGCCTTGCCAGTCAGAAAAATACACTGGGCAAACAAAAGCTATTCAGTAAAAAGGAAGAGGAAGGCGTACAGGTCCGTTCACAGGATGAGGGACTGAGGTTTTTCCTCAACTATCTCGGGAGCATAATCAACAGCAGCGAGATAGTAGAGGAGCTGACCGGCATCGAGGGCCTTCAATGGGCCTGGGCCGGGCTGGATGTCGAGGATGAGGTCAAGAATAAGGACCTCCAGATCAAGGGCCTCGAAACCACGATGTCGATAAATGACCTGCTGGTGGCCGAGGACAAAAACGAAGTGGAATTAATGATGGGGGATGTCAATATCTACGACCTGCCCGGATCAGCCAATCCCCAATTCCTACAGCTCATCACCGCAGCTCTACAGGCCAAGCAGCAAGAGGCGATGGGCATGGGCATGTTCCCCGGTGAAGAGGAAGGCGGCCCGGACTATCTGGGGGGCGAAGGATTCCCCGATCCCGAAGAGAAAAACTCCCCACAGCCCGGCCAGCCAGCCGCGAAACCGAGTACCAACGGGAAACCGAAAGCGGGACAGCCCAAGGAACGGCGCTCATCGAAAGAAGCGGCTCAATTGGAAAAAGCCATGATAACTATCACAATCCTAGATGACGATGATGAAGATTGACCTTCAGATACCGGCGAAACTGGTTGACGCTAACCTGAAGACCCGGCGACAGGCGGTTATCGAATTAACAAAGGCGCTTGGACTCACGCTCGTTGGCCAACCGCAGGAGTTCGACCTGCATAAAGCTGCCAAGGGAGAGCGGATCACCAGCCCCCACTTGAATCCGGCTATCTGGGAGCTCGAAAAGGAATTCTATGCCCTCTGGGACCCGAAGAAAATCATTCAGGCCATCCTGGTGAGCACCGGTATTGCCAAGCGGACATTCACCCTCTCCAAGGCGAAAAAAGCCGATACGATCTACAGGGCTAACGGCGAACCGCTCACCAGTAAAGAGATGGATCGGCTGGAAGAAATCCTGATGACAGCGCTCCATGTGGATCGGGCCAAGGTCCATAAGATCATTGTCCAGTCGGCAGCTGCCGCTAAGCTGGCCGGTGGTGAGATCATGGGGAAACCCATCAAGATAGATATATCCAAACTGCCGAAGGACCTACGGGAAGCAATCCTATTACTGCGGCTAAACCCCGTCGAAGTGAATGCCATCAAATTCGCCTATCAGTATGCCTCCATGAATATCAAGGGCGTTACCGAACGGGCCAGAAAGCAGATCAAAAATATCATTCTCGAAGGGTTACAGACCCGGACACCCCGGAGGCAGCTGGCCACTAAGCTGATGCGGGAAATGGCCGTGGCCCCCAATTCGGTCCTGAATCGGGACTGGGAACGAGTGGCCATCACTGAGGCCAACAGGTCCGCCAGTGACGGCTTTATCGCCAGCCAGCCGGAAGGTGGCTACGTCCTGGGCAACAGCCATGATGACGCCTGCCAGTATTGCAATAAGCTGGTCAATAAAAAGATTTATCGAGTCACTCACAATCCGCCACCCAGCCTGGAGGGGCTGGACCCCAAGTCGAAAAAATACCGGGAGATAGCGGAGCGCTGGGAGAATGAAATTTGGGTAGGGAAGAGCAATGTCGGTCGTGGCCTCAGTGGCCGCAAGATCGAGAATCACAAACTACGGGATCGGGAGCATCACGAGCGAGCTATGCCAGTACTGCCCCTGCACCCGCATTGCCGCTGTAGGTGGTCGGTCTGGATACCCGACCTCTATTACCTGAAGGGTGGCCGGGTCGAATTCGCCGTGGATGACAAGACCAAGGCGGAGCAGGCTGAATGGCTGAAGGGAAATCCACAACTCCAAATAGGGCAAAAATAGGGAAAGCACATGAACGACGCACAACAGTTGTATGAGTTAAAATTGCTCAACCGCCGGTGTAACGATCAGGTGGCAGCGATAAACACACTCTCTCAGGCTGTGTCCGCCAATATTCTCAAAATCCGAGCCTACGATAACCTGATCAATGGTAGTTGGTTTCTAACCCGCTGGCTGTCAGCGCGGAAACTCGAAAAAGAGATGGAATCCATCAACGAACTTGAGAGTGAATTGCTCCAGCAGGAGGTCAGTATCAGAGAGGCAATTCTCCAGAATGAGAAGGACCGGGTTGAGGGCGAGGCCGCCGAGGCGGCCCGTCTGAAAAACACCGCCAAGCGTGAAAGGGAAGCGGCTCGTTTGGCGAGAAAGGCGGGGGCAGAGGTATGAGTGCCAACAATCGTAAATCATTAGTGATGGGAGAGCTACCCATCATATACGTGCCGGAATTCCTGAGGTCCCCCGTGAGGATCAGGAGGTTCTGGTATATCAGAATATGGGATTATCCCCGCGCTCTATTGCGGGCAATATTCAGGAAAAAGCCTAAGCCGTCCGCAATAAAGGATCAGATCAATGTAGCGGATGTAGAAAAATTAGAGCAGTTGGCTGGGGGTGCGGAATGACTGAAGTACAGGCCCATTATTCCCAGCCGGAGGGTCCCCCACAAGTGATTATCTCAGATGAGCATATCACAAATCTACAAGTCCGGGAAGATTCCATCCTCCTGGCCAGAGTGCCCATCGGGATGACAGCGCAGCAAGGCCAGCAGGTCATGGATGCGATCCGGCAGATTGTCCACAAGAAGACCGGCCTTGATCCGGGAATCCTGATGGTGGCCCGAGATTGCGATTTAGCATCGCTCGACACCGAAGCGCTGGATACACTCAGGGCTGAGATCGATGCAACGCTCCAGTACAAGTACAGTAAGCAGGGGGGCGACGGGGGTAACTAAGATGCCAATGAAAGGTAAAAAGCCATGAAACCCATACTACTCAAATCCCGAGTCAGGCAGCATCAGCGACACCTAAAAAGTGGAGCTGTTGCTACTGTCCGTGAGCATGAGACCAGTCAGGCCAAGAAGCAGGCAGCCGATAGGAAATATCTCATGGCCGTGGCCCGGACCATCCGGCAGCAGATAGGAGGCGGTGCGCTCTACATGATCGGGGCTAAAGGCTTCGGGGCGGGGTTATCTGAGAAAGGGGAACCCTACCTGCAATTCAGGATCGGACGCAACGCCAATACGGTTCATACGATCAAGATCACCCTGAATCACCTGGACCTCTATGACATCGAATTCGGGAGGATTGTCAGAGGCCAACGATATACGAAGGTCTCTGAAGAGCTGGGTATCTACAATGAGATGCTTGAGGGTGCGATCCAGAGAGGAACCGGCATGACCACCAGCCTGGGGACAATGGGGAAATCACATGGCCGGGTCAAGGCTCACACCCGCCGAATGAAAAGCGGTAAGATTGTACCGGTGCGAGAATATGACATATCCCATGTTAGTGGCAGCCATCTCGTCACCACACACCTGAAACTAAAGGGCCGTGGGATCACACAGTTGGGTGATGGCAGTGATCATGCCCGTGGCCTGAATACCTATCGAGTTACCGATGCGGCATTCAAAAAGATTCAGCAGCGGCACGGTGAGTTCCATTACCGGAATAAGGGAGAATCCTTAACTCCCGACGAGAACCGCCGCAAAAAGGCCATTCTGGCAGAAAAGAATGCTGAATCGCAGCGGAAGTGGATCAACAGCGTCCTGGCCAATGATGAAGGATCGACAGACGCCGAGCTGATAGCCCATTTCCGGGGTGAGGGGCAAATGTCTCAGGCTGAGGCGAAACACTACGTTGGCCAGCGGAGCAAGGTCCTTGCGGACCCCATGTATAGCACCCTGAAACCATACAGGGGGCGGAAGGCAGCGCCAGCTCCCGGATCAGCGGCAGTAAAGACGGAAACCCTCCCCACTATCTGGAAATATGATGTCGGCTCTGCCGGGTCGTACTACCTCACCACCGATATTGAGTTGAAGGGCGTAGGCATCAGGCTGCACAGCACCAATCTTCACGGGGAAAAGATATATCGGTTATCCGATCTGGCATTCGAGAAACTGAGGGTCAAATACGGTCCCCCACAATTCACCAAATCAATGGAGAATGGATCAATGGATACACTCGAAAAATTTCCAGCACTGCGAAAGGCAGTCAGCAAAGTCAAGGGTCACCAGCGCCGGACAGCGAGCGGTAAGGTGGTCATGGTGCGGGAGAGTCAACGAGGCTCAAAAGGGCTGTCCAAGCCCGCCACACACGAGTCCCCTCACCCCAAGGATACGACAGAATATTTCCGGGAGCGGAGGGATTACCATAGTGCTCATGCAAAATACCACGCAGCTAAGCAGGGGACTTTTAAGAAGGATTCTCCTGGATGGGCAACCCATGTGACGGCTGAGTACCAGCATAACAGTAAGGCGGGGATACACGGCGATGATTATCTTGCATCCCAAAAAGCGAAGGACCGAGACAGAGCCAAAAAATCACAGGAGAGTAACCCAATGGAAACCATCAACTTAAAAGAGTTTCCCGCACTGGCGAAAGCCATCCACCGGGGTAGTTTATCCAAGTCCCTCGAATTCACGAAGTCCGGTAAGGAAATCTACATGGCCATCATGGCCAAGATCGGACAGCTACAGGGCGAACTCCTGATGGCCGTAGCCCAGTGGCAGGCCGGGCAGACGCCATCTCCGACATCCGTGTCGGAAGGGATGGCAGCCGAGACCGCCGAAGTGGAGAAGCCCGCGAAGGAACCGTGGGAAATCCGCTCCTGTCGCCGGAAGATCGAAAAGCTCCAGCGGATATGCCGGAACATCGATCCGAAAAAGAGATTCAAGCTCTCCGAGTATGACCTCGACGAGTACGGGCTGTAGTGAACCAATCTCTCCAGAGGCCCCTACCGATGGGCCGATTCTGCATGGATGCAGCGGGGGGGGTCTCCCTCTGCCCCCCCCGAAATGGGGAACCGGATGTTCACGACCTGATTGTGGCCGGGGAACTGGAGAAAGCTTTTAGTATAGTTTCCAAGGGCTGCGGGGATAGGGTATTGGACGGGGTACGGGGCGATGACCTACCCCTGACAGTCCCTATCCCCAAAGCATTACTGAAGTCGCGCACCTGGAGTGGGCACCCTATCCGTAAGCGCCTCACCCTGCATGGAATGAGAATATCCATCGAGAACCCGGCGGGGTCCTACCGCGAGGGGACCGACTCCGATGGCAAAAAGTGGCGGAGCCTGCTCCATTATGACTATGGTTACATCCGGGGGACCAGCGGGGTCGATAAGGATCATGTCGATTGCTTCCTGGGACCGAACCAGCGCGATTCTCAGGACATATTCATAATCCATCAAAAGGATGTGAAAACCGGCAAGTACGACGAAGATAAAGTAATGATCGGCTGGCTGACCCAGACCGAAGCTGTCCGAGACTACCTCAAGAATTATGACCGTCGGGATATGTATCTGGGCTGCACCAAGATGGGGATCGACGAATTCAAACTGAAATGCCCCCGGACAAATGATAAGGCCCGGAAGATCACTTCCGATACCCCCATGCACGGAGGCGATAAAAAGGGTATGGTCAAGGCCAAGGTCCGGGCGCATGTCCGGCGCACGAAGTCCGGGAAAGTGGTGCCCGTCCGAGAGCACACCGACATCCGAGCAGCGGCTCATATTAGCGTTAGTGTGGGAGATACATGGAATTCCCCGAGGGGGAAGGTGACGGTAAATAAAATAGAGGGCGATAGGACCTTCGCCAGTTATGCAGACAGCCCATCCATCAATCATATTATACGTGCGGCAGATTTAGAGCGTAGGATCAAACAGGATGAGCAACATGCGGCAAGAGCGTCCAAACAGGCTGTCGCAGCCGAAGAAGCCGCCAAGCCGAAGCGTTACTCTACCGATGAGTTCACCAATAGAATTGGGGGAATTGCGGGAGGTCGAGCAAAGAAAGTATTGCAGACCCAGATGGGGCTTAATGGCAAGCATGATACCCGAGCGAACCATATTGAGAAATTGGTGTCGGCGGGATACACGGTCAAAACCGACAACCCCAAAAAAGAGCGTAGGCTTACCTCTCCCAGTGGATCATTTTTCAATCAGCGATCTATCACCCAAACGGGGATGGATTATGCCGAGCATCTTGTAAGTGGGAAGAGGCTCTCAAAGGCCCACGTGAAGGCTCACACCCGGATGACCCGCTCCGGGAAGGTGGTGCCCGTCCGGGAGCATGAGGATAGCCGTACCGTCCACCAAGAGATGCACCAGCGCTCAGTCAAAGCTGAGCAAAAATATCAGGACTGGCTACGCTCTCAGCCGGAAGCCGTGAAGGAAGCCAAACAGCTGGCGGAGCATTACAAAGCCGGGGGAGGGCAAAATTATAAAGAGGGTGACCGCCGGGAATTCCAAAACCGATGGACCTCCCTATATGCCCGCCGGGACAAGGCCAAGGGAGCCGCCCCCTACGTGAAATTCAGCAATATCGGGCAGGCCCGGCCAACCAAGACCTACAGTGATTTCGGAATATCTTATGAGTTCTGGGAAGGTGAGACAGGTTACGGGATCAAGGTCAAGGATACCGATTCCGGCAACGTGATCCATCTCGTTACCTACCCGAAAAAATCGAAGGCCAAGGCAGAGCAGAAATATGCTGAGACTGTCGCGGCAGTCAGGAAGGCGGCTCAGTGAAACGCACACAGAGATTCCATAACAAACCCCCCCGGCGGAGGGCTACCAAGAAACAGCTCGCTATTCGGAAGCGCTGGCAACACATTCTTGTGTATAGCCTGTTGGCGGTCGCCATCGTGGCGGTAAGGATACTCATTCCGGGTGCTGCCGCAACGGCCTATGGTGAAGTGAAGGGCATATTCCAGTGGTTAGGGTCTGAAGCGCAAGACCTATCCACCTATGCGCTGGCATTGATCGGGTTGGCCTACACACTGAAGGAACTATGGAACATCCTCAGCCGCTAATCCTAATCAGGTCACGCAGCAGGCTTCAGAAGTCTAAGCCGGGATCGGTGAAGCCCGGCCATAAGTACCTGAGCCGCACAGGACCCCCTGGCCACTATGAATACAAGTATGCAGATGATCTCAGCGGAGACCTATTCGGGGGTGCTGCTACCACCGGCGGAACGGGACAGGAATCCGAAGCGGCAAGGGTGCCGGTCACAGCAATCCACCGGGACCCCACTCAGCCACGGGAACATTTCGATGAAATGGCCCTGAAGGAATTGGCGTCCAGCATCAAGAAAATCGGACTACTGCTACCCCTTGCAATCCGGCCACACCCCGATGCCAAGGGCGAGTTTATGATCATAGCTGGGGAACGTCGCTGGCGGGCTATGCAGCTCGCTGGTATCGAAGTGGCCAAGGTTGAGATATACCGAACGACCGACGAGAAAGAGATTGCTGCGATTCAGGTGGCCGAGAATGTTGGCCGGGTGCAGATGAATCCGATGGAAGAGGCCCGAGCCTACCAGAAAATGATCGATACCGGTTCCACCCCGGAAATGGTTGCTGAGGGCGTCGGCACCTCCAAACTCATGGTGGAGCGCCGGTTATCCTTCCTGACGTTGATCCCAGCGCTACAGGAAATGATAAAGCACGGATCACTCTCCATCAGCCGGGGGGAGGTCATAGCCGCCGGGAAGCTTCGGCCACAATTCCAGCGGAACATTATCAAGCGCCTGAATATGGGGAAGGTATCCATCGAAGCGCTCCGGGGCATGGTAGGACGATACCAGACCGCTCAGACTCAGACAGGTCTATTTGCCAGCGAAGGGAATAGCATCGATAAGCGGGTCCACAAAACCCGCCGGGCGTCACTGGAGCGGGACCTTGCGCGGCTCCTGGATGACTTCGGGGACGTGCTGGCCCGGATCGGTGAAAAGGGTGGAGCCAAGATCATTCCGGCCCTGGCGAAGGAAAAGGGTAAGCTGGCAATCACTGCCCGCAAGCTGTCCATGATCAACGCAGAGATCACGAAACTTGACCGGGAGTTGCAATTTGCAGTTAAGTATTTTGAGGGTGGCGGGACCATCGACGGGTACCTGAATACCAAAGGGATCAAGGGTAAACGGAAGCGCCGGAAGGTGAAAAAGGCCCTGGTGGCCACACTGATGAAGGGCAAGAAATTTGAGGTGGGGCACCTCTCCACACATGCCGACGGCTCCCACTGGCGGAAGGTATCCAACACCGGCGATCCGGGGAAGGACTGGCGACAGGTCAAGGCTGGATTCAAAAGGGCTGCCAGCCGGAAGCGGCAGGCCATGCGGGCGGTCACACCCCGGAATCCGAAGTATCAGACCAAGGCATGGCAGGAAAAATATATCAATGATTATCTGGCGCTCATAAGCCGCCCCGTGCTCACCGCCGGAATGAAGGCCCGGAAAAAGCGAATGGAAGAGCTCTTCATCAGTCGCACGGGAAAAAATATCAAGAAGCTCACCCAGAAGACTGAAGGCATCCTATCTCAGCAGGGGGTGAAAGTTTCCAAGGCCAAGGTGGATCGGGCAACCGCGAACTACCGAAAACTGGGTGTCCGCTCGCCTGAATTCAAAGCATGGTTTGGGGACTGGGAATCCAAGGCCAAGAACGCCAGCAAAGTGGTCGATCCGAAGCACCGGCCCCAGAAAAATCACGCCAGCACAGTGAACCTGGAAGGCGGCAAGCCACGGGTGATGTACCACGGCACCCACTATGGCGGATTCAAAGCCTTCGACAAAAACACCCTCCTGCCCGGACTATTCGGCAGAGGCTTCTATTTCACTGAAAATAAAGCAGTGGCGGATTCCTACAACGACAAGGGGACCAACTATGAAATTCTGGGCACGATGTATGATACGATCTACATGGTGCAGGACCCCGAGAACCGGAAAAAGATCAACGCCTATGCCGCCCAACGTCTACCGGTTGCCGAAAAACAACTGACAGAAGTGCTGAAGATAATTGAGGAGCACAAGGCCGGAGCGACTGTCCGCGAGCTCTCCGACAAATACAATCATGGCTGGATGAGTCCGGGCTGGATGACATCCCGCCGGGCAGCTCTGAAGAAGCGCGTGGCCGGGCTGAAGAGCGTTCCCAATCTGACTGACGTGGAACTAAACCAGCTCATTGACCAGTCGAAATATCGGAATACAACCCACCTACCCCATGACCCGGAGTTCAATAAGCTGGTCCGGGAAAGCATCCCCAAACTGGAGCCACAGACCTACAGCGTATATCTGAATATCCGCAACCCGCTCGATATGGACCTGCGGATGCCCCGGAAGCTGATAGCCGAATTCAAAGCGGACCCCGCCTTCACGAAACTGATCAAATCAGCACGGGAAGGCCGCCGGAGCGGAGCCAAGATGGCCGGAATGATGCTGGATGAAAAAGCCTACACCGCAGCGCTCAAGAAAATGTGGGCGTCCAAATCATACTTGGAATTCTATGCCGCTATCAAGGGAGCCACAGCGCAGCGCGTCACGTTATTTGGGGGCATGGACGATAACCTAAATAATGATGTGATTGTCAATCGGATGCTGAAATATGGCGGCCATGATGGTATCACCCATATCGGGGGGGATGCTACAAATTCAGAGATCAAGCACCGGGTATGGATCACCCTGGCCTCTACCCAGATCAAAGCCGTAGAGAACAGGGGGACGTTCAATCCGAAGGACCCTGATTTATACAAGGCGATGGTTATTCCCATGAAAACTCGAATGAAAATAGGTACCTAAATATGCCTCAAGTACAAGGCCATGCTCGCAAACTGAAATCCGGCCTAATGGTCCGGGTGTCATCCTATAACCGGGCACAGGGGGCAACCCGCCGGGAAGCCATGAATGCCGGTATCCGCAACCATCGTCGCTGGGCGAAGGATTGCGAGACCAAGGATGCACTGCGGACAAAACTGGGCATGGCCCAACAGAGCGCCGGGATGGTTGGCAATACCTTTATCTGGCTGAGACCGAGCCTGACCGGCAGGGAAGACCCGATGCAGCAGTGGCAGATGTACGAGAAAGCCACGGCCCCGAAGTGGGCCAAGGATGAATACCGGGCGTTCTGGAAAAAGGTCGTTGGTATCTATCAGGAGAAATTGAAGGATTTCGGAAAATCCATCACGGAAAACTTTGGACCCCGAACGCTGACGAAGGGCAGACAACCACAGAACGGCATACCGATACCGCACCCTCTCTGGATGCGTTCGGGGTCCAGCATTATGCGGAAGGGCTGCTGCTATTCGATGCACAAGGATAGTGCTTGTCGGGCAGGGGAATTTTACCTGACCCATCCGATGTCGAAAAAGCAGTACCGGGTCCGCACCGGTAAGCATGAGATCACGCATCCCCCAGAGCTGAAGAAAAGCTGGAGCTCGAACATCATGCGCCAGCATCCTGGAGCGCGATGGGTTACGATCACAGACGCCAGTAGCCCGCTCCACGGTAGACACATCCTGATTCTGCCCCATTCCAATGGCACCGCTTCGATAGTCTGGGCACCAGAGCAATCCGGCCTCACCCACAAAATCCTTCAGCCGAGGAAAAAAGAAGCCGACACCGAAGAGTCCCGGCTGTCCCGGCAGAAAGCCAAGGATGCGAAGGAAGCTGCCCGAGCGAAGCGCCGGGAGGAGATGGACGAGGAAGAGGTCGAAAAACTGGAGACCCGCCGGGAAGAGGTCGGTGGTAAGCGCACCAAGGCCAAGGAAGAGCTCCACGAAATGATCCGGGAGAAAGCGAAGGTTGAAACCGAAGTCACCGCCAAGGAACGGCAGGCCATCGAGAAAAAACTTGAGAAGTTGTCCAAGCCCGAGCAGAGAGCGGAACGAGTCCGGGAGATCAGCAAGGCCCATGCCGACCGTCGCCGTGCGATCAACGCCATAATCGAGGATGCCAAAAAGGTCATGCTGGGAGAAGAGATCGGAATCGACGACCAGCACGACGAGGATAAAAAGAGGATTGCTCAGGCGATCCGTGATAATGCCGAAGAGTTCCTGGTGGCTCACTATGCCATCAAGGGGCATGAGCGCGAGCTGAAGGTCATAAATAAGCAGCTCCGCACCGGAATGGTCACTCACCCCGGATCGGACATTGTAGGCATCTCTGACATCACTTCCGCCGATTTGAAACGGATGGTTGAGGATGAAAAAGCGCTCAGGGATGAGATCAAGGCCCACTACGACCTGATTGTCAATACCCGTGGGGGAATCGATCAGGACGGCAACGAGATCGAGAGTAAGGGTGCTGGCCGGAAGGACATGGACAAGATGATTTCCCAAGGTTCCCTCGAAGCCATTCACGGGATTACTGGCGAAATGGCAGGGACCAGCATAATCAGCGAAGCCTTTATGCAGGAGTTGGGAGCGTCCAATGCTGCCATATTGGCCGATTACTACCTGCGGAATACTCTTGGGGAAGAGGAGTATGCAGGTTCTGTCGAGAACTACCGGCAATATATCGTTGACAAGGGGAATGAGATTGCCCTCGATGCTGTCCATAAGGGTGATGGCTACCTGGAGCGGGCGCGGCACGTCACCAAATTCACCAAGGGCAAGGACATGCTGTTCGCCACCCGGCAGCAGGGATCAGCCGCAAAGCTGGCCTACGTCAACCGGGCCTATCTGGCCTACGGGCAAGCTGAAGGTGGCCTGCACATGGCCGCCGAGCTCCTATACCAATTCCAGAGTCATAAAAAGGATTTGACCATCAAGTCATCGAACCGGCAGGCCCTGAATGCGAAGGTGGATAAGCTGGGATTGAATAAGGGTGATGTACGGATCGAGCGCCACGGCCACGGCGACTATACCATGACCATTAAGGCGAAGGCTTACGAAAAACTCATCAACGAAAAAATGGTAGCCCAGTTCAGGCAGGTCACAACGGAACCGAGTCCCCAAAGCATTAAAGCGCTCCGGGAGAACCGGGATGACTGGTTGCCCACCGGGATCAAGCCCTACACCTCCGGCGAAGACGGGGCAATGACGAAATTGAATATCACCCCGGAGCAGCAGGCTGCTGCCCGGCTGATTGGCCTTCAGAAAAAGGTCTACCTGAATTTCGAGGCGGGGACCGGGAAGTCGCTGGCCTACATTCTCCAGAAAGCCCACCTGGAAGAGACCACCGGTAAACCGGTAAAAACCGTGATTGCCATGCCCAAGAAACTGATGGGTAATTTTGCTGAGGAAGTGGCCAAGTTCTCCGACTACAAAGTAGTGATCGTGGATCACGCCGATAAGTCGAAACGGGCTGAGGCATACAAGGCTGATCCAGATACCATCGTACTGGTGAACAAGGAAAAATTCCACTTTGATCACGCTCTGGTGAAAGCCGCCGGATTCGATATGGTGGTGGCCGACGAAGCCCACAAGATCACCCAGCGCGATACTGCCGGAACCAAGGGTGCCGAGACCGGCAGCCAGATGAGTCGGGGACTGGCAAAGATTGCAGCAGCAGTGCCGTATTACGTGGCCGGGACCGGGACACCCACACCCAACGACCTGAGCGAGTTGTATTTCCATCTGAATATCATGGACCCGATGAAGTACGGCAATAAAAAGGCGTTCATGGAGAAATATAAAAATCTCCATAAGGGCGCTGGCCTGAAAGAGAAATTGCAGGACATCCTGAATGCCGAATTGGACGACAGAATCTACACCGTGAAAAAACGGGTTGAGGGGTCCAATTTCAACATGCACAACCACTCCGTCGGACTGGCCCCTAAGCAGACGGAAAAATATAAGGCCATCCAAAAGAAGTACCTCAAGGGCAAGATCAATGCCATGAGCCGGGATCACCAGATTAGCCAAACACTGAACGATCACGACCACAAGGAAAATCCGAAATATGCCCAGATGAAGTCGATCATCGACAATCATATCGCCACCAAGGGAAAATCTGAAAAGGTCCTGATGTATGCCCGGAACTATACCACCGTGGCTCAGATTGAGAAATTTGTCCGGGCGAACTACCCTGGTAAGCAAGTGGTCCGATTCTCGGGGCAGGACAAGAATGGCCGACCGATGAGTCAAGCGGCCATTGCCAAGGCGAAGGCAGCCTACCTGAAGGACCCGAAAGTAATGTTTGCGATCCATACCGACGCCGGAACTGAGGGCTTGAACCTCCAGCACACCGGGGAATCTGACAGACCGTTTGGGGCCACAACCGTAATCGCTATGGCCTCGGGTGCCCACAGCTGGTCAACCATCGATCAGTTTTTCAGCCGGGGCTATCGCAAGGGAGCTAACCGGAACGTGGATGGTCACATGATCCTAACCGATACTCCGCATGATATGGCTACGGAAGAGCGCCTGAGCGAGAAAAAGTCGGTTATGAATATGCTACATGAAGGTTCCAAGCTGGATGACATGGCCGCTATTCGGCAGAAAATCGCTATGAGGGGAATGCCGATGGCCGCAATGGCCGGGGGTGGTGGAGGAGCAACCCCAGCGGCAGCTACCAAATCCATGATGCCGAGAATTTTAATGAGGAGGAGATTGCATGTCCAAGCCTAAGCCGCAGCCGTTGAAAAAGACTATGGCCAGCACAATGGCCAAGCGCCTGGAGACCTGCGACACCATGCGGGGCGAGGCGCTCACAGACCTGAAGACGCTCCGGGGGGAGGCCATCAGTAAGCACGACCAGACCTCACGGGCAGTCAAAACCCTATCGGCTCAGGCACAAAAGGACCCCGACAATCCCAAGGTCCAGAAAGAATTGGCCGGGGCACTCCTGGGCCGGAAGATGTTCCACCATGCAGCGGTGCTGAATGACCACCTACTCGAAAACGAGGGAGAGTCGGTAAGTGGCAAATAAGCTGACCGCACAGGGGAGATGCCCTACCTGCAATGAAAAGATTGCCAAGGTCGATAAGGTAGACCCCCAGCGAATGTTTTATAAGATAAAATCCCTGCTCATTGATCAGGTCAATGGGGGCGTAGTGGCCACATGCTCGAATTGCAAAACCGAAGTGGAGATGCCAGTGGTTAAAATGCCCCGGAAGCTCAAGAAGAAAACTAATGCTAAGAATTAAGTTCCCGGTCCTACTTAAATCGACCGCTACTCGCGTTAAACCGCACCTGAGAGCCGGAAAGCCGGTCCATGCGTATGTCCGGTCCCAAAAACCGGGATCGGGTCGGAAACCGGCTTCTATGCGTTTGCGGGCTACGATGCCGCAGATGCTCGAAATGGGCAAGGTCATTGAGAAAAATATCGCCTATCTGGTTTTCATGGCAAAAGAGATTGCCAGAGTCCACGGCCTGGATGTCCGCTTCATCGATGGCCAGCCGGTAGGTGACGTGGCGGACTTAATCTCTGAGGGTAAGCAGGGAATGCTCATTGGCGGGATGGAAGCCATCCGCTCGAAGAAAACGGGCGACCTGAAGCTCATGCAGATGAAGACCCGCGCCAAGCAGCGTATGCGCCACATGGCGAAGAAACTCCGGGGGAGTGGCGTCCAGCTACCCCGCGACATGATCAAGCAGCTGGCGATCATCTCCAGTGTAACCGAAAAATATGAAAAGGCCAATAACGGGGAGAAGCCCACAAAAGAAGTGCTGGCAGAGATGGTCATCCTGCATAAGCGGACCCGCGAGGGTGATCCGGTCGAACTAGGGTATGATGAGAAAGTGGCCCGGATCGAAGCCCTGGAAGGATACAAGGGTGCCCAGCTTGTCGATACGATGGATGCCACCCCGCACATCGAGGAAGATGATGTCCGCTTCTGGACAGTGTGGAGCCGGGAAGAGCGGCTGCTCCGGGAGATCACCCATCAGGTCATAAATGAACTGGTGGTAGACAAGAAATTGACCCTGGACGAGCGGGATGTCCTATACCTCAGATTTTACGTGGACAAGCCGGAAGTCAGCCGGTTACATCCCAGAGCATTCAGCACGGTGGCCGCCCTAATCGATAAAAAGCGCGGGATCAAGAAATTGAAGGTCCGCAAGGTAGTGGGCGACATCCACCGATGGCGTCCCTTCCATAAGGTCCGGCATGCTACATCCCGGAAGATACCCGGCAAGTTGAAGCGCCGGAAAACTGTCACCTATACCCGGAAGCAATATAAGAACCCGGTCTCAGGTGTGATCGTGGCCGTGGCCCCCAAATACTTTATGGTAGAGAGGGAAGGGCGGAAGTACCGGGTAATGGGCAAGCCACCCTTCCGGGAACTGTCCACCGGCCAGATGGATGTATTCCGCACCTATCAGAGCGGGATCGAAAAGATACTGGCCCACCCCAAGGCCACCGAGGAACTGAAGAGGGCACTGGCAATGGTTCAGAAGTCGATCAGGATCATAGTGCCGATCCGCATGTAATTGCATCAGCCCCAAGCTGAAGGCCCCAATCCTTAGCCATCGAGGAAAGGGGCCGTGTAGCAAAGCCCCGGAGTCCCAACTCTGGGGCTTTTGCATGTACCCACAAACGCACTACGTTCGATGGCCCCGATGGCCCTTGTACCCACAAACGCACCACAAATGACGCCCAGCGTAATTCTATACCATCTGTACGGTTCAAAATGTTGGATGTATGGTATTAGTGAGAAGAAACCACAGGAGATTATTATGTGTGACTTATCTGAAGGTATCGACATCCGGTTCATTAGCAAAAGGCTTGGACATACCGAGACTGTTTGCGATAGTTGTAGTGAGACCATTCTCGCAAGTGAGGAGCGCTTCGAGAACAAGGGGACAATCGAATGTGACGGCTGCTGGAACGATCCAGATTTCCATCACGGAGCGATCCCAGATAATGGGATTGACCCGGATGCTTATCCCAACGTCCGACTATGATACTACGGCACAAACGTATAGCCAGAACGGTTCCTGCCGGGGTTCGATTCCCCGGCTGGCACGATCAATTAACCACAGGAGTAGACCATGATAATGAAATCCTTCAAACTCACTCTCACGAATGAAGACTGCGAAGTCCTGGAACAGTGGACGGTCGGTATCGGTGAATGTGAAATCCTCGATGTCGAGGATATAACCTCAGAGGCGAAGCACAGTTTCTACACGGATGACAACCACTCCGGGGACTTCGGGGCGGAGGTCTGGACAACGATAGAAAAGGCAGCGCTGAAGGAACGGGTCAAGGTGATCATCAACGGCGACACCTGGATGCTCAACCGGATCGACGGGCACCACCTTTCCTACGAGCTCACCAGTAGAACAGCCAATGTCAGTCCCCCAGTGAAGCACGTTGCCGAACTGAAGGACTGGGCAGGGGATAGCCTGTACGCTGAGCTGATCAAATGGCTGAATGGCCAGCCCAACACCCTCGAAAACGTGAGATGGACGAAATAGCCAGAACGGTTCCGCCCCGGTTCGATTCCGGGGCTGGCACTCATTTAACAATGGAGGCTTAAATGAATCGACAGAACATCTTAAAACGACCGAATCGAGAGGACATCTTAAAACGACAGGGAAAACCCATGACCGATCTGGTGGCATATAATGGCCCCCGTTGGATAACCAACTTCCAAGAGGCTGACCGCCCACGTTATGAGGAAGTGATCCGCCGGGGAGCGCCATTGGAAATCCGCTCGATAGCACGGGATTGTTTAGGCAGATTATTACCGGGCTATCTGTCGGTACACTGCACCGGGGAATGGGAGTATGATCCGATTTTCTGGCAGACTCTCAAATGGCTGGACAGCGGAAAGATCAAGGATTGGCCGAGCTTCAGGTTTTGGACTCTGAAGCTGCCGGTGCCGCCCAAGATCAATCTGGGCTTTATCGGATGGTAGTCAGTATGGTACTCGCCGGGGGTTCGATTCCCCCGGCTGGCACGATCAACTAAAGGAGTCAATCAATGAAACACACGTCAGGAATGTTGAAAAAAGGGGGACGACTCAGCGAAATGATACATCTTCAATCCGATGATGGTCATCTTGTTACTGTTCATATCCCCCGTATTAAAAGAGATCAAAAAGGGAAGGCCAATACGGACAACCAATTTGAATTGGAGGCCAACGCCGAACACCTTATTGCCTGTTGGAACGCTTGCGACGGGATTAACCCGGAAGCAGTGCCGGGCCTGCTGGGTGCGCTCAAGGCATTTGTTAGAAATCGTGCAACGTGCCCGACCTCTAACGGGAAAGACCTTGAAGCGTGGGAAATGATGAAAGAGGCAATCGCCAATGCCCCTCCAAAGTAGCCAGAACGGTTCCTGCCCCGGTTCGATTCCGGGGCTGGCACGATCAACTAAACACAGGAGATCAAATCGATGAAGATCAACCTACGACCGAAGATTGAGGCTGCCATCAAACGACAACAGGAGCTACTGAATAGCCTGGAGGGTAGCGACAATCCGCAAACCCGTGAGATGTACCACAAGACAGTAGGGTGCCTTGTCGGTCTGAGAGCTGTTAAGGCGGCCCTCGACGGTAACGGAATCAGTCTTGGGATACTCGCTCACAAACCGAAGGAAGAGTAACATGCACACACCTTGGGGACCTTCACAGATCGTAGAACAGGTAGCACCCGGAATCCAATCCGTGATCACCGCCGGGCATGGCGGCTTCAAGCTGGACCCAGCGCTCAATGCTCAGGTCCCGGAAGTCTGCCGAAGGCGCGGTGGCTGGTACGAAGAGGATTGCGAATGGGCAATTCCGTTCCTGGTCTTCCCGGAGTTATTCGAGGAAGCCCACGACCACGAATGGCCGTTTGAAATGCTCCAGCAGGATGCGATAAACACCTTGCGAGAGTATAACCCGGATGCCTACGAGTTCATCTTCGATGACACCCTTGGCCCTGGCGAAAGCTGGGCATGGGATCAAAGGCATGACTTGACCTGATCCAATATCAACGGAAGGCAAGGGTACCAACCCGGTGCTC
>Ga0209976_10000776_pt1 | contig 19758 bp, 15 predicted proteins | sample SumtaG_FD_182806 | JGI IMG/M metagenome (GOLD analysis project Ga0209976, IMG submission 182806) | Deep subsurface microbial communities from Indian Ocean to uncover new lineages of life (NeLLi) - Sumatra_00157 metaG (SPAdes) (version 2) | ecosystem: Environmental > Aquatic > Marine > Oceanic >...
TATTCGCTGGTTCTCTCGTGCATGCCTGCGGTGAAGTACACGGGAGCGCCGGATGCGGGAAATCCGCACGTCCGGTGCGACGAGGGCTGTGGTCGTCCAATTGGGGACGACCACGGCTACTCTACCGTTAAGGCTTTTCCCGGAATTGCTTCCCCCTACGCTAACGGCTTTCGCCAAGCTTCGGGGGACAAGTCACATGGGGATAGGCATTCCCTCTCACCCCGACCCTCTCCCGCCAGGGGAGAGGGAAAGGGAGGAAGTGACTATCATAGGGTTTGCGATGACACCGTTAGGTCCTAGCTTTTCTCTTGGATCTTGGATCGATTCTTCCTCATTCTGGTTGAAAACCATGTTTTCTTTGTATATAATGTAATACAAGGTATTGCATTGTATTGGAGGTGTGAAATGAGTAAATCTGTATCCATCAGGTTGCCTGATGAACTCGTGGAACAGTTGGAAAATGTTGCACGGGATACTGAGAGGTCCCGGTCATTTATAGTCCAGAGGGCCATCGAATCCTACCTGGAGGACTATGCGGATCTTCAGGTAGCCTTGGACAGATTGAGGGATAAAAGTGACCGGACTGTTTCGGGCGACGAATTGAGAAAGTCCCTTGGCATTTAAAATCGTTTATAAAAGCTCTGTCGCCCGTGATTTGAAAAAGATAGACCAATCGGAAGCTCGGCGTATCTTGGATGAGATCGAAAAGGAATTGAGCCAATCCCCTGATTCTCATCCAGTAATTAAAGGGGCCTTCGTGGGCTTACGCCGGTTCCGGATCGGAGACTACAGGGTGGTATATGCCATCATGGACGAGGAGGTCGTGGTTCTAAGAATTGGACACAGGAAGGATATTTACCGGTAATAAACGAGTAGAATGACAGCCTGTTGAAGGAACTCAAACTGGATATTGTTTATGGTTACAATGGGTGGTTTATCCATTGCAGGTTCCACACATCATCCAGTCATCGAGGATCGGAGAAAAGGATTTAGAATCTGAGGATATGAGCTCGGTTCCAAGCATTACCTGTGGGTGTACGTTCACTTCAGGCTCACTCAGATTCAAACATTGCAAGTTGGTCGTTTTGAGAGCCATGGGCTATCTCAAACAGAAAATCTAAATCTGAGTTTAAAACATTATCTGGCAACCAGTGCCCTCCAAGGTTTACCAGATTACTGTTCCCTGAATCGAGGTCGTTCGTTTTCTTTATCCAGAGTGGGACCCACTTTTGTTTGAGGTTCTCTGTCGCCCCATTCCAGGTTCCACCCGTCCTTCCTGAATGGACTACCACTGCTGTATCTGAGAGACAGTAAATGTATTTGTTTCTGGCCATCGCGTTTCCTACATTGAAACCGGCCTCCGGTGAAAACGGAGAAATAAGCACAAGATTATTCCTTTGAATGTGATTCCTGAAGGCACGTGATGTGGTCTTTTTCAGCAAGCTGTCGGCAAGAATACCAATGGCTGTTCCGTCTGCCTCCAAGGCGCCAAGCATAGATGACTCATCAACGCCACGCGCTCCCCCTGAAACGAGAGCAAATCCCGATGCTGCAACCTTGGCGCCAATAGATCTGGAGAAATTGATGTCATCATCCGTGATATTTCTTGATCCAACTGCAGCGATTGCCATTACGTTAAGCAGGTTTTTATCTCCGCTTCCGAAGAGAACAGGCGGAGAGTTGTGGCCAAGCCGATCTTTCAGTTTCAAGGGATAGGCTGAATCGGATCGCGTGATGACCCAAAGACCGGCGCGGCTCCACTTTTCAATACTCAGGGCCAGAGTAGCGCCGCGATTTATCAGGTTCTCTATTCTTTCCATGGAGATCTTTTCATCTTGATAGCCGCGAAGCAGATCCTGCCTGTTGCTCTCCAGAAGATCTCCTGGGACAATAGATTGATCCCTCATCCAGCGCGCAAATCTGCCCCACTCTGTTGGGGTGAGGGGTTTGTATTCCACCGGTCCCTTTTTCTCGAAGTGGGTTGTCAATAAAAGAATGGCTTGTGTGTTGTGATTTAACTGGCTCATTTTATTTTCCGGCTGCAGTTGTTGCCAAAACCATGGGATAGACAGGGCCACTTCCAGATTCCCTTAAAAGTGCCGCCATTACGGTCAAAGTCCACCCTGAATCCACCATGTCATCTACGAGGAGGACCGGTTCTGGTTTCACCCCATCATCCACCGTGAACACACCATCCAGATTGCGACATTGATAAAAACCGTTCTGCATTTGCTTCTGTGGTTTATTTTGCGGACCCTTTTTCACGACATCCTGAAAGGGCAACCCTAACTTTGCTGCTACTCGTTTGGCAAAATCAGGAACCAGGTCAGGATGGTCGTGCGATGGAACGCAAGTCACCCAAAGCGGCAGTGGATCCGGTTTCCACCTCTCTTCCAACATCTCACAAGCGGCGTCAACCAATTTGTCATCGAAGTGATTAGTGTGTTTGCTGTCCATCACAATTCGACCCCAGCCGGCGTCTCCCCACCGCGACAATATACGCCCAGTCTCCGCTTCAAGTCCATGACGATTCAAATAGCCAGTGAATCCGTACTCAGGAAAAGCGTCTTTGGGTATTTGTCTCCGCGGCTTTAAAGGCATCTCGCTGTGCTTTAAAAATTGTACAGCTTGAATGCCAAATGTTTCGGAAAAAGTCTCAGGCAGCTTGTTTTCCGGTAAGCAGTTGCTGCATTTTCCACAGGGATGGTCATCATCGTCATCAAGAGAATTGCCTAGGAAGGCCATCAGGCAACCTTCGTGATCAATGTATTCCTGCACCTCATGCCACTCGCTGGCTTTTTGTTGAGTGAGAAAATTAATACGCTCATGATCTATTTGAAATTCGACTGCAGTCCTGAGCCACTTCCGGTTGTCCCTGATGACGGGCGCCGGATTCTCCACACTAAGAAGTTTGAGAGTTTGTTCAATCTGCCCCCTTGTCAGGTTGGCTTTTCTCTGCAGGTTCGGCACCGAAAGCCCATCAGACTCCTCCAAAGCATGGAGTATCTGATCAACGTGCTCCTCGTCCGGGAAGGCAGAGTAACGAAAGTACTCGTGGATATCCTGGTCCTCCCTGCCGGATAGAAGAATACCGCGGGCGCTGTCAATGGCCCTGCCTGCACGGCCAACCTGCTGATAGTAGGCAACCACCGAACCAGGAGCCTGATAGTGGATCACAAAACCCAGGTCCGGCTTGTCATACCCCATGCCGAGAGCCGTAGTGGCCACCAGGACTTTTATCTCATTGTTCAGAAGCATGTCCTCCAGAGCAATTCTGTAACTGGCTGAATCGTCATAGTCAGAGTCTGTCACGTCTGAATAGTATGCAACCGCGGTGATGTCGTTCATTCTCAACCACTCAGCCACCTGTTCAGCGTCTCTTTTTGTCAAAGTGTAAACGATCCCTGTACCTGGAATATCAGGGAGGTGTTCTGACAACCAGGCCAGTCGAGCTGCCTGATCCGGAAGTCGTATGTTTTGCAGAGACAAGCTTTCCCTGACCAGAGGTCCCCGAAGCACTTCGATATCACCGAGTTGAGAAACAATGTCTTCGACAACCCTGTTGTTGGCAGTAGCCGTAGTGCCGAGTACGGGCATATTCGGCGGCATCTGTTTTAAGATGCTAGCTATCCGCCGGTAGTCCGGCCTGAAGTCGTGACCCCAGTCGGATATACAGTGTGCTTCATCAACAACAAGAAGTCCGAGATTGTCTGAAATAGGAAGAAGAGCATCCTGGATGAATTCGTCATTTGAGAGGCGTTCCGGTGAAATGAGAAGAACATCGACATCACCGGCAGCAATTCGCTCTTTAACCTCATCCCACTGATCCTGGTTGGATGAATTGATAGTCGCAGCAGTAATGCCAAGGCGCTCAGCTGCTGCAATCTGGTTTCTCATTAAAGCGAGGAGAGGTGAGATGACTATGGTGGGGCCCTGGTCACGGTCCCGAAAGGCCTTGGCGCTTATGAAGTAAACGACGCTTTTTCCCCAACCTGTTTTCTGGACGACAAGTAGTTTCTTCTTCCTGTTGACGATCGAATCTATTGCCTCCCACTGGCCGGGCCGGAATTTTACAGACTCGTCATCTAGCGCAACTTGCAATAATTTTTGAGCTGATTCTTTATTCAAAAGTGGCGGTCCGCAATAATAGAGAAAAGGAGAATGATGAAAAGAGAAATATAAACCCTATTGAAAAAAAACGTTCGATACATGATCGCTACCATCTAACACGAGAAAGATTATCTTAAATGGTGTTCAGATTCAACATCCCAATTTCACATGGCAAACCTTTTGACTTTTTTTCACAGGTGTCCGCTGGTTCTAAATTTCCTCGGTCGTTGAAAGACCCAGCCTTTCACCTTCGCCAAGGCATCGGCGGACAAGCGCAATGACCCGTCTTCGTTCTCCGGACTTCGCCGCGGCAGGCAGGCAAAGCTGGATTTCGAGGCTAAATGCTTTCATCCCACCTCGATCCTCCTCCGTCAAGCCGTCTTCGCTTTAAGCTTCGCCGCGCCTGGCGGGGGGATGAAGAATTAGGAAAGGGACTATTGATCGGCCGCGTCCGGAATGACGGAGTATTTCCCCCAGATTAGGATTTACCCTGTGTAACCCTGTGATACGGCCTGAAAATGGCCGTTCTGTGTACCCTGTGTTTAGGCTTTCAAGGATCTTACACGGCAAGCCGCTGTCTTTTCGGAGTCTGGAATGTGGAATATGAGATTCGATTTACTCGTAAATACCTGAGCGATATTGCGACATGGTGGCCTTAAGCAGCCCGATGCAGCCTCTCAGTTGTCCCCGTGACTTTAGGGTGACGAAGGCGGACCCAAGCTCCTAGGGGGGAGCCGTTTTTCGTCCTGGGGCGGCCCAAAAGCATCAGATCAGCAGCAGGGAGGGGATGATGGTGTCCCGCGTGTTTAGCGTAAGAATGCGGTGATATTCTGCCAGGGGAAAGGTGTCTGTCAGGAGCGATGCCAGGGAGTCCCCGTAAAGATCTGACAGTTCAGTCAGGTGCTTTACCGCCGATTCGAAGGCGTCCCGGCCGGCCTTGATGCTCCCGAAGATCACCTGGTTTCCCAGGACCATACCTGAAAAGATCCGGTTTACATCCACCTCCAGGATCTTTTCCCCAGAATCGTGTTCGGGAGCTCCCATGACCGCCATGACGGCGTTGGGACCCATAAACGGCATCACACTTAACATGTACTCCGGGTCGCCGGTGGTCTCGAACAGCTGTCGAAAGCTGTATCCGGCTTTCTCAAGGCGGGACGTGGGTACACGGGATGTGTTTATGTACTCGAGGTCCAAGGGGTCGAGTACCTTTGAGCGAAGGTCGTCAGATTCTCTCCGGCAAAAGACGGTCAGTCTGTAATTGTACAGACTCAATAGATAGGCCATCATGATGCCGACCGGTCCCATGCCCGTGATCAGAGCTCTAGGAACGACATCTTCAGCTTCGTGGTAACAGTAAAAATTGTACCGTTTGGTTATCAGAACTGCCTCATGGTGGGCTTTTTCCGCGACGCTTAAAGGCGCCAGCAACAGTGCCAGGTTCTCGAGATGGAGTGGTACCTTTATCAGGTAGCGGCTGCGTATTGTAATAAAGTCCCTGGCAAAGCCGTGAGCACCCGTCAGGCCTGAATCCTGGTAGCGATCGGGATGGGGACACAGATCGCTCCTGGCATCGATACATCGGTCGCAGTCCCTGCGGATCGTTGGCACCACTATTTCCCCCGGTTCAAAGTCCTTGACCATGGAACCGGTTTCGACCACCTTTCCCATGGCTATGTGCCCGGGGATGATAAAATCCTCACCATCAGGAAGTATGGCTTTCTTGTTTTCCATGACAAGTCGGTCTCGGCGTGTGATCGCGACCCGGGTGATCCGGACCAGTATTTCGTCTGGCTCTAGGGGCTGTACCGGGACATCAATGAGCCGTATCCCCCCGTCTGAAGGGAAATAAGCGAGCGCTCTGGTGGTTTGATTTGTCATGGAAGTGATTATAGCAGGTTCTGGAAAACCGTGTGCACCTCTCCATCCGGTTTGTCCGATAACCATGTGTTTCGAGGTGCCTGTCGACGGTACGACTGGGCGACGAAGCGAAGGAGCGAAACAAGCAAAACGGCTGGCAGACGGAGCGACGTAGCGACAAAAAATGAACAGCGAGCCCGGAAAACAGGAAAATCGTTTTGCCAAGCTGTTGTTGTCGTGTAATTGACAGGGGTTGGTCTGGTTTTTGGCTAAGTCGCCAAGTCGTCCCCTAGCTAAGTCGCAAGGTTTTTCATTCTTATTGTTATTTACCCCCAGATTTTCTAATATGTCGCGGTACTCTCTCCGCGTTTTAACATCCTATGACGTAATTCGATGTATTTGGAGCAATCCCGTGACCGGAGGTTCAGGTGGATCTTTCAACTGTGCGCAGCATCCTTCCGTTTTTTTTAATCGCATTCATCGGGTTGTTAATAATCCCGCTGCCTGCTTTTGCAGGGGAGATTGGATTTACGCCTGTTCCGGGCGAGTATGCGAATCCCATTATCGTGATCTTCAATGCTCCTGAAAATACCCGGGTGTACTATACACTAGATGGTTCGGAACCCAGCGCCGGTTCACCGACCTTCACCCACCCGATAACCATTGAGGACGATACGGTCATCCGCTACTTCACTGTTGAATCCAGCGGCTTGCGGAGTAGCGTACAGGAAACTTTCTATCGTATCAGGCTCCAGCAGCCTGCTCCGGGCGAACTGAGAACGGTCGCAGACCCTCCTGCGGGAATGTATACTGATCGCGTACGGGTCACTTTGTCCGTCAAGGAAGGAGCGACGATCTATTACACTATTGATGGCTCTGATCCTTCCACCAACAGCGGTATCTACAGGACGCCGCTGGTCCTTACAGTTGATACGCATCTGAAGTTTTTCGCCATGGACGCGGACGGGTCCAGGGAACCGTTCAGGGATGAGTTTTACAGGTTCAAGCTTACGAGTCAGATGGTAGACACGACCCCTCCCGAGGCCTGGGCAACCCCCCTTCCCGGCGACTATCGTGGCGGGGATCTCATCAGGCTGACCGCCAATGAGAAATCGGAGATCTACTACACGTTGGACGGATCGGACCCCACCGAAGAATCGTTAAAATACGAGGGCCCATTCTGGTTGACGATAAGTTCGGAACTCAGATTTATTGCCGTGGACAACGGTGGAAACCTGAGCCGGATCTACAGTGAGACCTATCACCTTGATGAGGATGCGCCGTTCTCGGAGGCCTTTCCTACCACCGGTCTTTACATCTCTCCCCTGACGGTGAAGATAATCGTATCTGACGCCGATGCCAGGGTGCATTACACTGTTAACGGCCTTTCCCCTACCACTGACTCACCCCAATACAGGGAACCCCTGGTGCTGAGCAAAGATACTGTTCTCAAGTTCTTTTCCGTGGATCCTTACGGCAACAGTGAGGCATTTAAGGAAGAGACGTACCTTTTCGACGACGAAGCGCCTGTTACAGTGGTGGATCCTCCCGGCGGAGACTATGTTCCGCCCATCAACGTTACCCTCCGGACTGAGGAATCGGCAAGGATTCATTACAGCCTGGATGGGTATGACCCAGACACGGAAAATCCTATCTATTTCTCGGGCTTTACCATTACCAGGCCAACTACTCTCAAATTCTTTTCGATGGACAGGGCGGGGAACATGGAAAGGATCCAGACCCACGAATACGGACTTGTGAGTGGAGTGTGGCGAAAATACGCCAGGGGCGTATACCTCATACCGAGTGTCACCGATGGCAGGACCTTCTGGATGGGATCGGAATCGGGACTGGCTGTCTATCATGTTGGCTCAGGGGACAGGAGCTTCATGGGGGAAGGGGAAGGGCTGTGGGGAACGATCATTAACGATCTTATCCTCGACGAGGAGGGAGATTTGTGGGTTGCGACGGATCGCGGTCTCAATCACCTGGGTTCCGGTGGTGGATTTACTCACTTTACGCGTGACGAAGGGTTGCCCGACAGGGAAGTCCTCAGCCTGGGGGTGGACCGGGATGGGTCCATATGGGCAGGAACAAAAAAGGGGGTTTCCCGCATCAGGGACGGAGTTGTCCATGAGACTCTGAGGGCTGCGGACGGCCTGCCCCACGATACGGTTCTCTCTATTGCCGTGGACTATTCCGGAAATAAGTGGTTCGGAACCATGAAGGGGCTGGCCAAATTCACAGGGAGTGAATGGCGGATCTTTACCAGGGGAAACGGGATGATCAATGACGAGGTCCGAACTATAGCCATCGATAAGAATTGGAATGTCTGGGTGGGGACTCCCAGGGGTGTGTCAGTATTCGACAGGGAAAAGTGGGTGAGCTTTACGAAAAAAGACGGTCTCCCGGGAAGCGCCGTCGTGCTGATAACGCCGGATCCTGATGGCGAGGTATGGGTTGCCACCAGAACGGGAGTCGCGCGCTATTCCAATGGAGAGTGGATCAAGGAAAATCTTCCATGATCCCCATGGATCATGGAAGATTAGTGATCAGTGAACGGTTAACAGTGCACAGTTAAAGACATAAATCTAGGCGACAGAAAACCCCTTTTGATATTAAACTGTCAACTGAAAACCGGCTACTGATAACTGTAACCGGAGCACTGATACCATGCTAAAGTTGATGACTTCGCAAAAAGTCATCAACGCGCGCCGGGTGGGGCGCCCAAATCAATGACCGTTAATTAAAGTCATTGATCTGTAAGGAAAGCGAAAATGACATTTTTCGTTTTTAAGTGGAGCAAAAAGCCACGAATGGACTTTTTGCGACCCTATCAAAGATAATGGACTCTGAAAAAATACATCGTGGAGGGGTTGAGTAATGAAATCTTTGGGCAGGCATATATTAGTTGAATTGTACGATTGCGATGCTGCGGTACTGAACGATCTGAACCTGGTGGAAAGTTCGATGAAAGAGGCTGCTATCGCTGCCGGATCCACTATCGTGGATACCGTCTTCAGGCGGTTCGCGCCCCACGGTATAAGCGGGGTTGTTGTCATCGCCGAATCCCACATCGCCATCCATACCTGGCCGGAATACGGCTACGCTGCCGTCGATCTCTTTACCTGCGGTGAGAAAGTGGATCCTTGGGCGGCACACGACTATTTGCTGGATGTCTTCCGTGCTCGGGACTCCGAGTACAAGGAGCTGCCCAGGGGGGAACTGCGGGTTCTTGGCGAAAACGCCTGTCACAAGCCTAAAGGCAGTTCGGGTTCCGTTCCCCACCAGGCCGGACGATGATCACCCGAACACCGGACGCCTATTTCTTTGCCCATGGTGTTTCGGAAGGGTACATGCCTCTTAACGCTTTTGATGGGGCTCTCCTGGCCTCCGGCATCGGTAACACCAACCTGGTCAAAATGAGCAGCATCGTCCCCCCCGGAGCCAGGCTCATTGAACCGGTCTCGATCCCATACGGCGCGCTCGTTCCGGTCGCTTATGCTTCCATCACAAGCAGCATTAAGGGACAGACCATCTCGGCGGCTGTGGCGGCGGCATTTCCGGAAGATCAGTCCATGCCAGGGATAATCATGGAGTACGATGCCACGGGCCCTTCAGAGGAGATAGAGCAGATTTGTCGTGACATGGCTGTCCATGGCATGGGGATGAGAGGCCTTGAGGTTGGCCGTGTTGAAAGCGTGGCGGTGTCCCATCACGTCGAGAATGTGGGAACTGCCTTTGCTGCAGTTGTCCTGTGGACAAGAGATGGTGCCGCTGAGGCAGAGAGTAGTCCACTTTCCTTATCCCACTTACGCAAGGTGGAAGAAGAGTAAGGGCAGAAAATGTTCCCCCCCCTCACCCCGACCCTCTCCTCCTTCGGTCCTTCGACCAAGCTCAGGATGGTGAGTGACGCCGAAGGCGTTACCGAACCACAAGCTCAGGATGGTGAGTAACGCCGATGGCGTTATCGAACCACACGGCGGGGAGAGGGAGAATAAGGTGAGGAGCGATCACAATTATGACTATCTGGTACACGGAAAAACATACTCCCCATTCCGGGATAACCATGGAGGTAAAGAAAAGCATCTACCATGGTGAGAGCAAGTTCCAGACGCTGGATATCCTCGACACTTTCGAGTTCGGCCGGATGTTGCTTTTAGATGGGATGGTGATGCTCACCGAACGGGACGAATTCGTCTATCACGAGATGCTGGCTCACGTGCCTCTCAACACCCACCCTTCTCCGAAGAAGGTTCTTGTGATCGGAGGCGGAGATGGGGGGACGGTCAGGGAGGTGCTCAAGCATCCACAGGTCAAGGAGATTACACTGGTCGAGATCGACCGCATGGTGGTGGAGGCCGCCCTGGAGCATTTGCCTGGCATCAGTGAAGGGCTGAGGGACCCCCGCACAAAGGTCGTTTACGGTGATGGCGTCCGGTTCGTTGCGGATACTCAGCCAGGGAGCTATGATGTCATACTGGTGGACTCCACCGATCCCGTAGGCCCCGCCGAGGCACTCTTTACGGAGGGTTTCTTCCAGAACTGCGCAAAAGCTATGGGTCCTGACGGGGTATTCGTGTCCCAGTCGGAATCGCCTTTTTACCATCTGCCCTTCATGGTCGATATTTACAGGCGGATGGATGGGATCTACCCGACGGTCGGGTTCTACCTTGCCGCGGTCCCGACCTATCCGAGTGGAAACTGGAGTTTTCTCATGGGTTCCAAGGCCGGGGATGTGTCGCTTCCGGAGTGCCGGGACCACGTCGAGCTGCCCACTAAATACTACGATCGCCAGATCCATCTTGCCAGTTTTGCCGTCCCGCGGTTCCTGGCAGAGGCCCTGTCCAAATGAACGCCCACCAGCGCTACCTCGCGGCGGACAGCGCCGCCGACGAAGCCGATGTCGTATTGATGGGAATCCCCTTCGACGGAACTGCCTGCTTCAGACCTGGAGCCCGCTTCGGGCCCCAGGGGATCCGGTTCTGGTCTGACGTTCTGGAGACTTACAGCCGCCCATTTGATGCCGATCTCGAGGACCTGAAACTGGCTGATGCCGGTGATCTGAAGATCCTGTCTGCTGATTGGCAAAGAGCTTCAGCGGAGATCCACATGGCGGTTGAAAAATATCTTCACCTGGGAGCCTCGCCGATTCTGATGGGCGGTGAACATCTCATTACACTTCCTGCGGTTCAGGCCAGTGCCGCTGTATTTCCCGGACTCGTCGTGCTGCACATGGACGCCCATATGGATCTGAGGGATAGTTATGAGGGACTTCAGTTGTCCCACGCCACAGTTATGAGAAGGGTCATGGAAAAGCTGGGTTCCGACAGTTTGCTGCAGTACGGGATCCGTTCAGGGACAAGGGAGGAGTGGGCGTTATCTGAAGAAAAAGGCACATTTCTCAGCGATCTTAAAGCGCTTCCTGATATTGTCGGTGACAGGCCTGTTTATCTGAGCGTGGACCTTGACGTTCTGGATCCCTCGGTCATGCCCGAGACAGGGGCGCCGGAACCTGGCGGCATATCGTTCCTCCAACTGCACGAGGCTATCCTTGCATGCCGCGGGCTCAATGTCGTCGCGGGAGATGTTGTGGAATACTGCCCTCTCCCAGGCTGGGGAGGCCCTTCAGGAGCCGTTGCGGCGAAAGTGGTCCGTGAGATGATTTTCCTCTGTGCGGAGGGAAAATCAGCTCCGAGTCCAAAGTCCAAAGTCCAAAGTCCAAAGGTCAAATAACGAAAGGCCGCACTATCGGGCAGCCTTTATTAGTCAAACTCAAAAGTACCTTATGTCAAAAATTCACGGGTTTGGGTTTGGATCTCTCTGGACTCTGGTCGCTGGACTCTGGACTGATAAGTTGCTTTGAGAATACGCTATATTTTGCACTTTTTCTCAAAGCAACTTTTCTATTCTTTCTATTAGATCTTCCGGATCGAAAGGTTTGAAGATATAATCGTCCGCCCCCAAGGCATAACCTTCCGATACTTCCTCTTTAAGAGCGCCCGCAGTGAGTATGATAATGGGGGTTGAGGAGATTTCCGGGTTATCACGGACAGCTTTGCATACCTCGAGTCCCGATATCCCGGCCATGTAGATGTCGAGCAGGATAAGGTCGGGCCTTTCCTCCATTGCCTTATCGATACCGCTACGCCCATCCGCGCAAAGGACCAGATCATAATCGTCCTTCAGGATATACACCATCATGATCCTTATATCGGGATCATCTTCGACAACAAGGATCTTTTTCTTCCTTACTGTGGGCAAAGACACTCTCTTCCCCAGATCCGCTTGCGGAATTATTAATTATTTTCCGTTGGCAGCGTGTCGGAAAACCCCGATAACGCCACGGCGTGACTACCGTTCGTCGGAAACCCCAGAATAGTCAGGATACTTTAACCTTTACGATCCTCATGTCAAGGTTGATAGGGTTCGCAAAAAGTTCATTCGTGGATTTTTGCTCCTCGGATAGCGAAAAGTGGCATTTTCGCTTTCCTTACAAATCAATAACTTACATTGTCCGTAATTGATCCGGGCGCCCCACCCGGGGCGCGTTGATGACTTTTTGCGAAGTCATCAAGGTTCCCCCTCAACACGAAATCCGCAATTGGTTTTGGCCGGCCTTCGGTCGGGGCCTTGAGGGGGGTGTTTTTTCGTATTTAGCAATAGTTTTTCGAAACATCATTTCGAATGAAATGTTCTAAAAAAGAGCTTTTAGAAAAATTTCGAGTCACGCTGCCGGCGTGATCGATGATTGTCCGACACGCTGCTGGAATAGCGAAAATCCGAACAATCGCTATTCCGGGGCCTGTAATGATAAGGGATTTATGCTCAAGACATACGTAAAGAAATGATATAACATTGGTGAAATTTTATGAAAATTTAATCGAACCCTGGAGTCTGGCGTAGGGTTACGGCAGACTCCAGGATGGAAAAGAGTGTGGCCGATTTCAGGAGAAATGGTTCTTTTTTTGCCTGTGCCAAGAAGGCGGATGAGGAAGAGAATGCTGTTTATGGACTCGTGCAAAGCCCATCAAACTCAAAGAAACTTTTTGCGAGGTTATTATTAATGACGATCCGGGTGGATTGAGAATATGATCAAGGATCTCAGGATCCATGGCGAAATAGGAGGTGACAAGGAATTCTTCGCTACCCTCAGCGGAGAAGGCCTTGACGGTCGTTATTTCCACGAATCGTTGGAAAAGGACGGTGAAATAATCCACCGTTTTTTCGTGGGTGGTAATGAATTTCTCCTAGGTCCAACAGCCCTGTCTCATTCCGGCAACGGGGGCAGTTTTTGTCCCTACATGTTCGGTGTGGATGAGCCCATTGAGGATCTGGTCAAATCGGAGGTGATAAACCGTCTCGTGGTCTTCGGTGCACGACATGAGCCAGGATCCAGGATCGCTTTTTCGGATGGAACTGCCGCCAGTGATGAGTACAAACAGATCTTCCTCAGAGGGCACACGGTATTTAACTACTACTTCTTTGTTCAGTACAGGGGCAGGGCCGGGCTGCAAATGCAGCAGAAAGAGATCCTAAGATCCCTTGGCAAATCCCTCAAAAGGTTTCCACTCAATCTTGACCAAGAGGATTCACGCATTGTGGAGGAGCTCAGATCGAAATGGTCCGAGCTCGCTTCCGTATTTTTCCTGCTGAAGCTGGTCAACCGTTCCCATCTGAATTTCTACAGACGATTCGAAGAGATGTTCTCTGCATCCCAGACCCTTGGAGATGAGGAAAACGCTCTTTTGGAGGAACTTGCGGCCCGCCTCGCCATCGATCCCTATTCCCAGGAAAGGATGAAGATCGATGTCATGTACAGGTATCCGGGCAATCGTCAGGTCGTCGAAGAGTACCGGTCTGTCCTGGTCAATATTCGGGGCAGGGACGAGATCCGGTTCGGCGACCAGGCTCGCATTTCGCGCTTGCGGACAGTGGCCCTTCGAAAGGGGATTCCGGTAAACCTGCTCAACTCTCTGGACGAAAAGCTGCTTGGTGACAGGAAGGTGATTGCCGGCGAGGAACCGGCTTATCTGGTAGAGGTCAGAGGGGTCCTGGATACCATTCTCCTGCAGAGCAGGCAGGTGGGCATCAACTTGGAAAAAGAGGACTTGATAAAACTCCTCAAATCGAAGCTCATTGCCCTGGAGAACAGGGATTCAGCTTTCGACAGGATCCTCATCGAAGTGGGGCAAGAGTGTGATGAGCGGAGCCGGGAAAAGGGAGATACAATCGCCCTCGAAGAGTTCGGAAACATCGTCACCTTCTTCGATCGATTCGATAACGTCTATCATGTTGTCAACAGCCTGGGGTTCCACGAGGAGGAAAGACTTCTGGAGGACAAACTCCGGAGTTTGATGATGAGCAAAAAGGTGTTCGATGATGTCCAGGAGAACACCTTCCACGATCTTTTTGTAGCCCCGGTCCTTAAGAACCTCTATCTTCCACTGTACGGGAGAAAGAAGGTGGAAGCGCTGTTTGACGGTATCTCCAATATCGAGACAGGTGATTATTCCCTTCAGGATGTGTTGATATCCCTGGAGGATTTGGTCAGGGAAGAACGTGAATACCGCATTGTCAAGACAGCAATGGATCGCTGGCTTAAAAAATTCGGTCGATCCCTTAAGGGGATCGAAGAGGAAATCTCATTTATTAACGATGTCAGGAAGATGTTGGTATCACGCTCGCTCGTACGCCCCGATGTGCCGGAATCGTTCTTTCGAAAGGCCCTCGAGGACCTGAAACTGGAGAGGATCTATTTCGGTTCGGTGCTTCCCAACGCCATCAAGGCCAGGGACGCGGCCATCAGGAGCGAGTTCATAGACACGAGCGGTATGGACATGATCAGGATCGAAGAACTGGAAAGAGAATTCCAGCAGCAGTACAGGGTCACTGACGATGCCATGGAGACGATCCGGAGCAACGGAGCCTGAGGAGGATATTTATGTTGATGGCCGGAGTTGATGTTGGATTCGGGTTTACCAAGGCTACAGACGGTGAATCCTCTACCCTGTTCAAATCCATCATAGGTGAACCACAACCGCGGTCAATGGACGACAACTTTTTCTCCAGTGAAGCGGTACCGGGACTGCACGTTACACTGGATGGTCGTTCCTACTTTGTTGGAGAGCTGGCTGAGTCTGAATCCAGGGTCCGGCAATTTACGCTGGATCAGGCTCAACTGGTGACACAGCACTTCAGGATCCTTGCCCTCGCGGCTCTGGCCAGGGTGGTGCCGGGCCGAGTCCCCGTCAACGTGGTCACCGGATTGCCGGTCGGGTATTACATGGAATATAAAGACAGGGTCACCCAGGCTCTGGTGGGTGAGCACACGCTCCAGATCCATGACAGTCCGCAGGGGGGTGAAGTCGTTCTCAACATCAATCGGGCAAGGGTGATACCCCAGCCGTATGGAAGTCTCGTTGATTACCTGTTTCGGGGGGACGGGACCGTACTCAGGGCGGACGCCGCCCGTCAGAAAATAGGGATTGTTGATGTCGGTTTCAAAACAACTGATTTCACCGTCTGCAAGGGTTTCAGGCATTCCGAGCGCGGCAGCAGGACAACCGATACAGGTATTGCCAAGGCGTTCACCTTCATCTCCGAGGCGCTCAATGACATGAGCGGCGTCAATGTGGAGATCTACCGTATGTACGATGCCGTTCGCGAGGGCAGCATCAAGATCAGGGGCGCTGAGTATGATCTTTCCAAGGTAAAGGAAGAGGTTTTCGGCAGGTTGGCGACGGCCGTCGCTAACGACATGGAAAGGGTCTGGGCCGATGATTGGGACCTGGATCTAGTCCTCCTGGCCGGCGGAGGCGGAGAAGCTCTCTTCGAGTATCTTAAGCCCCTGGTGCGCGGTGAACTGGCACTTCTCAGGACACAGGAAGACCCGCGCATGGGAAACGTTTCGGGGTATGTAAAATATGGTCGTTACTACTACGACGCTGGCACTGCCAAGGAGGCCTGATGAAAGGCAAGTTTTTCCTGTTCCTGGCGATACTTTTGGCGTTGGTAGCGGTACTGGCTCATTTCTGGCCTTTCGACCGCACCCCGCCTGAGGTCCGGATCCAGCCTTCACCGGGTAAATATAACGAGAAAATCCAGGTCACACTGACCACGGAACCGGGCGCTGATCTGTTCATCGCCATTGGCGATCAGCAGCCCATGCCCTATATTTCTCCGCTTCAGCTCAGGAAGGACACGGTTGTCCGCTACTTCGCACGGGACCGATTCGGGAACCTGTCCACCGAGAGTGTGGCCGGATATGAGGTTCGTCTTGATACCGTTCCCCCTGTAAGCGTCGCGTCTCCCAGGGGCGGAAAATATTTCTACCCCGTTTCCGTCCGGTTGAAGACAGAGGAAGGCGGAATGATCCATTACACTACGGATGGATCAAAACCGACCCGGATTTCGCAGACTTATCTGGACCCTGTGGCCATGAGAAGGGATTCCACTATCAGGTTCTTCGCGGTGGATGAGGCGGGGAACGAAGAAATAGTCCAAACGGAAGTCTACACCATAAGGCTTGACAGCACCAAACCGGTTACTCTTGCTGAACCGTCAGGAGGTCTTTTCAAACAGCCGGTCGTGGTCACCATTTCAACCGAAGAAAAGACCGTAGTTTACTTTACCCTTGACGGCAACCGGCCCACTATGAAGTCCCTCAGATACTCCAGACCTGTCCGGTTTGTCAGAAGTGGGGTCCTCAGGTTTTTCGCTGTGGATGAAGCGGGTAACAAGGAGGAGGTCAGGGAGGAAAGCTACATTGTCGATGCACAGCCACCGATAGTGCAGGCCGAACCCGCAGCCGGCGCCTTTGCCGGCCCGGTTAAGGTTGTTCTCAGATCAAGTGAGCGGGGGGCTATTCGATACGAACTTGGCGGCGGTGAGGCCAGTCAGTCATCGTCTCTGTACAAAAGTCCCCTGAACATTTCCAGGACTACAGCCCTGTCGTTTTTCGCTGTGGATGCAGCGGGCAATAAAAGCCCTGTCATAACAAATGAATACATCATAGATACAGTCCCCCCCCAGGCCGTTCCGAGACCACCGGGGGGAAAATACTCAGGGAGGATCCGTGTCAAGATCGAGTCATCGGAACCAGCCGACATCTTTTATACAGTTGACGGTTCGATCCCCTCAGGGAACTCTTCTCCATACAAGGGTCCCATTACCATAAACAGCAACACGACCCTGTCCTACTTCGCTGTCGACAAAGTGGGCAACCGAAGCGCTGGGCAAAGCCAGCGGTATATCCTCGATAGCAGCCCTCCAAAGACCAGGGCAGAGCCACCGGGGGGCACCTTCTCAGGCGAGGTCACGGTGAGCCTTCTTGGTGAGGATGGGGCCGTGGTACGCTATACGCTAGACGGGATTTCTCCCTCCGGGGCGTCCCCGGTATACGAAAAACCAATACGCCTGATCAAGGATACACAGCTCAAATTCTACGGCACCGATAAATCAGGAAACAGGGAAGAGGTCCGTGTCGAGGAATATGCTTTCGACATGACCCCTCCCTCGACCAGGATCGAACCCGCGCCCGGCTATTTCAACAAACCAATAAGTGTGACCCTCTCCTCGGAAAATAACGGTCGGATATTTGTCCGCCGGGCCAGGCAGAAGGACTTTACCGTGTATAGCGGGCCATTCGTCATCCAGAAAACGGAAAAACTCTCTTTCTACTCCATGGATGACGCGGGGAACAAAGAGGCATCCCAGGTAGCCGAGTTTATAATCGACACTGTTGCGCCCCGTACGGTGCCGTATCCGGCACCGGGTCAGTACAATCCGCCTATCACTCTTGAATTGAGAACGGAGAAAAACGCCAGGATCCATTACACACTCGACGGTACCCGGCCATCGGAAAGGTCTCCGGTCTACAGTGCGTCCCTGTCCCTGAGGGATAACGTCACCGTGAAGTATTTTGCAGTCGATAATGCCGGGAACCGGGAGCGAACTACGTCCGCTTCATACACCGTCGCGAGCGGCATATGGCGCGACAATTCGAGCGGTGTTTTTATCCACCCCAGTGTGATCGAAGGTGATTTTCTCTGGGTTGGTGGTGAGGAAGGGCTATTCAGGGTTAATCTCGACACAAAAAAAAGGAAAAACTATACAACCTCCGACGGACTGATCAGCAACTCGGTGCGGGCCATAGCGGTTGACAGGCTCGGTTTCATATGGATAGGCACTGACAAGGGTGTCTCCCAGTTCGACGGCAAGCGAAACTGGGTAACCTACGATTACAGTGACGGCCTTCCGAGCAACTTTATCAATAGTGTTGTCATAGACCCTCTGGACAACATCTGGTTCGGTACCGACAAGGGGCTGGCTATGTACGACCGCAAGAAGTTCACGGTCAGGACTACAAAGCAGGGCTTGCCTGATAACAACGTGACGTCCATGGCCATCGACGCCAATGGTGTTTTCTGGATCGGGACCTCAAAAGGGATCCTCAAACAGGACGGGAAAAAACAGCAGGTGTTCACGACATCCGACGGGCTGCCTTCAGACCGTATACTTTCAGTAGCGGTGGACGGTGGATGGAATGTCTGGGCCGGTACGCTGGAGCAGGGTGTCGCCAGGTACGACGGAGGGAAATGGATTCGATATACAGATTCACAGGGAATGCCGGGGATCTCAGTCAGGGTGATCGTGGTTGACCTGGCCGACAACAAGTGGTTCGGCACGGACTCCGCCGTCTACAAATACGACGGTAGGGTGTTTACGCGGTCGGAAACGGAGATTTACCGGTAGTGTCAGGGATCCAGAATCCAGAATCCAGAATCCAGAATTCGGAATCCGAGGGCGAAACATCATGAAACTCACATGTTCCAACTGTCAGACACACTACCAGATCGCGGATGAGAAGATCCCGGCTAAGGGAGCGCGGGCCAACTGTCCCAACTGTGGTCAATACATTCTTATACCGGGGACCGGCAGTGACGGTAAATCCACCAGCTTTCTCTCCGGGGTGTCGAGCGCTGACTTCGGACAGACATTAGCATACGACTTTTCGGAGGTGGACCAGAGCCAGACTGAGATCTCTGCCCTCCTTGAGAAGATATCCGAACGTGAGCCATTCATAAAGGAGGGACTGGTCCTTTCCCTGAAAGATATCAAGACAGGCGATGAGTATTCCCTGCCCGGTGCGGAGGTGACGGTGGGCCGTAGCGGGAGCGATATCGACGTGGATGATCCGGAGGTTTCCAGGAGACACTGCAAAATCAAGGTATTTGGCGACCGTGTCGTCATCATGGATCTTGAGAGTACCAACGGCACTTATGTCCAGGGCAGGAAGGTCATGACAGCCGGCCTGGGAGTCTCTGAACAGTTCACTATAGGCAATACAACACTGGAAGTCTGTAGGAAAACCCCGGCAGAATCCTGAGAGCCTGTTGGAGAACTCCACACAGGCTCCTGGATATGGTGGAAAATCAGGTGGATTGAAAAGGGGACGTGCTTACCTCATGAAGGCGGATGCACAGATTGACAGAAAACTCCTGGACAGAAGTGGAATACTTCCCCCGGGGTTTTCCGATGAGGTCGCTTCCTTCGGCCGCAGACCTGCAGCTTCCACTTTTTCTCTCCGCTGGAAGGTATCAATCTCTTTTTCCGTTCTTCTATTTATGGTCGTCGGCCTTTTATTCCTTGCCTTCATGAGGTACGAATGGATCTTTCTCTCCAGAGAAGGGGAGAAGAGAGCTCAATCCCTGGCCAGAAACCTTGCTGTCAACGCGCGGGATCCGCTTCTTGCGCAGGACGATCTCAGGCTTGGTCCTGTTACGG
>Ga0209976_10000779_pt1 | contig 19731 bp, 11 predicted proteins | sample SumtaG_FD_182806 | JGI IMG/M metagenome (GOLD analysis project Ga0209976, IMG submission 182806) | Deep subsurface microbial communities from Indian Ocean to uncover new lineages of life (NeLLi) - Sumatra_00157 metaG (SPAdes) (version 2) | ecosystem: Environmental > Aquatic > Marine > Oceanic >...
GAACCCGAACCCGAACCCGAACCCGAACCCGAACCAGAGCCTGAAGAAGAACTAGAAGAAGATGTATTAGAAAAGAAGGAAAAGACAAAAGAACCAAAGAAAAAAGAAGAGGAAGAAAGGCTTTGTCAGGCCACTTTGCAGCCAATTGAATCTTTATCTGTTTCTAATTTGCAGGAATGGACAGGATTTTTGGAAGTTGTCAATAAAAACAGTGGTGAGATTTACTATCAATTATCTGATGATGATGGTATAAACTGGTTTTACTGGGATGGTTTTGGATGGAGCAACGCAGAAAAAAATGATTATAATACTGCCAAGATTATTGATAAACATATTGAGGATTTTCCTATTGACAGCGGTAAAATTTTATTCAAAGCAACGACGATAAGTAATTGCCAAGATGAGATTCAATTAATTAGTCTTACTGTTACTTGTAATCAATTAATTGAAGAAGATTTTAAACTTAAAAAAGACGACCCCGATATTGTATTTAAGGATATTCAAGAAGAAGTTATCGAAGTTACTAAAAAAGAAGTTTATATTTGGCATAAAGATAAATTAGTTTCCAATTTGGAGATTTCCGCTGATTTAGAAACGTCCAATTATATAATTGGATCGGAGGATGATAAATCTTGGCTGCATTTAGGCGATGCAGGTCGTTCTGGGATAGATAAAATTCGATTAGTACTTCCCAAAAGAGCAGAACATTTATTTGTTCGTATTTGCCCTGAGGCATCTAAAGCAGAAGATATTTATAAAGGGTGCAATGGCGAAATCAATTTAAAGCCAGGCAAACCAGCGTTTGGAAATTATTTGTTAGTTAATCTTGATGATGCAGATTATTGGTATGTTGAGGCTATTGATGTAAATGAATTTTCTACTGGTGGCGAAGGAGCAAGTGATATAATCGTGTCACATTGGAACTTAGATGAAAATTTTGATACAACTGCTGCTGATTCTATCTCTACTAATGACGGGACAATCTCCGGAGCCAGCTGGACAACAGGAATAAGTAATAGTGCCTTAAATTTTAATGGCAGCAGTGACAAACTTACTGTTGGATTAGTAGGTGAGTTGCAGATAATAGGAAATCTAAGCGTTTCTTTTTGGGTTTATCTTGATGCGCTTCCGGCTTCAGGGAATGAGGCTTCTCTTTTTACTTATCAATCTAGCAGTGGGAAGACAGCAGCTAAAAATACTTTATATCAGCTTTTTATAGATTCTAATGGCGATCTTATTTATAATCATCAGTATAGTAAAAGGACAGACGAGAGTTATACTTTTACTTCCGCTGATTTAACAATAAATACTTGGTATCATATTGTTATAACTCGGGATGTAGGCGCAAATGAAGTTAAGCTTTATATAAACAATTCTTTTATTGGCACTTATTCTTATTCTAATGATCCAAGCGGCGGAGGATCATCCGGGTTGTATTTAGGGTCTGCAATTACAGATATTGCTGTTGATGGAACTATTGACGAAATATCAGTTTATAATTTTGCTTTATCAACTGATGAAGTACAGGTTCTTTATAGCGTTGCTGGCTGCGGTATCAGGTATTCTGATAATTTTGAAGATAATGATGTTTCTGATTGGACGCATACTTGGGACGCTGGAAGCGATTGGAGTATTGTAGATGATGGCGGCAATTATAAATATCGCCATAATTCGTCTGTTTATTCTCAAGTGCAGGCCTCTTCTATTTCTGAAAATAATTATATATATACTGCAAAGATGAAAGTAAGTTCTTATACGGTCCATGGTTTACTTTTTAGATATAGTGATGACAATAATTTTTGGAGATTATCATTTGAAAACAATAAAGCGCTTTTTAGAGGAAAAGTGAGCGGTTCCTGGATGGATGCCAGCGGGTTAAATGATTATAATTTTACACCAACTATTGGTTCTACGTATAAGCTTAAAGTTCAAGCCAATGGAGCAAATTTAAGGGCTAAATGGTGGTTAGATGGGAGCAGCGAGCCAGCTGATTGGATGCTTTGGGCAACAGATAGTCAATTATTATCCGGAGGTATCGGGTTAATAAATCAAGGCGATGCAAATTATGATAATATTACAGTTTCAACCTGCCTGGAAGATGAAAGTATTCCAGCCACTATAACAGTTCAATTTCCTAATGGCGGCGAGGTATTAACAGTTGATTCATATGCGCAAATTACTTGGAGTTCAATTAATACTTCTGATAATGTTAAGATTCAATATTCCAAGGATGGGTTTGTTTCTGATATTCAAATAATTACAAGTTCTACAACAGATGATGGAAGTTTTGATTGGACAATACCGGATGATCCAAGCGAAACAGTTAAAATTAGAGTGGTTGATGTTGCTGATTTAGGGGTGGTTGATACAAGCGATGCTGATTTTACTATTCTTACTCCATCAAATAATCCTATTAGTTTTTGGTCTCTTGATGATAACAGCGATTGTACAGCCGTAGATAGTTATGGCAGCAATGACGGAACTCTAAGTCCGAATTGCGCAGCTAATTCTCCAACCTGGGCAACTGGCAGAATAAATTCTGCCTTGGATTTTGACGGAATAGATGATTATGTTAATATACCTTATGATGCCAGTCTTGATGCGCCAAATACTGTTTCAATGTCTGCTTGGATATATATTGATGAGTTTGGCAGTCAGGATAAAGTTATTATTAAACAAAATTCCTTTGAATTAACACAGGCAGCTAGTTTTGGTGAAGTGAGTACATCCCTTTATTCGTCCGCTGGGAGCTGGGAAACGTTAAGTACTGATAGCAGTTCATTAGCTACCAGCAGCTGGCATTTTATAGTATCAACTTATGATGGCGCCACGATGAAATTATATGTTGATGGCGCTTTAGCTGATAGTGCGCCGTCATCTATTATTATTGCCATCTCTAGTTATGATGTTGTGATTGGTGCTGATAAATACGGGGATGCAAATTATTGGGATGGCAAATTAGATGAAGTTGGAATTTGGAATAAAGTATTAAGTCCTACTGAAATTAATAATTTATATCTCCAAGGAGGCAATCAGAAACCAGAATTAACCATTGATTCCGCAAGCCAACAAACAGATGATGGCTATATTAATATTAATTACACTTTAGTTGATGCAAATAGCAATTTTATTTCGTTTAATATATATGAATATTCTTTAACAGGCGCATTTACTGGAGAGCAGGCAACAACGACTCCAGCAGTCGGAGATTCAGCGCATGACGGGGTTGCGACTTTGTCATCTTCTCCTGAAGGTATAAGCCATACATTTGTTTGGAATGCTGCTGCTGATTTGGGAGATGTTTATGACGAGACCGTTTATGTGCGTTTAAGGCCTAATGACGGGTTGGAAAATGGAGATATTGCGATTACCTCCTCCTTTACTGTTGATATTAAAAAGCCGGTTATTTCCAATCTTTCTGTTTCTCAAAATTTGGGCGTAAATACAGTACAAATCATTTATGATTTAGCAGATGATAATACCACCAACTTAATTGTTGTTTTAGATATTTCAGAAGACAGCGGTTCTACTTGGACTGTAGTAGATGCCAGTGTATCAGGTAGTGTTGGCAGCAGCCAATCAATCGGTACAGGCAAAACAATAACCTGGGATGCTGGTACAGATTTTAATAATCAAGACCAGATAGATATGCGTGTGCGTATTAGGGCAACTGATGTATTTCAGAATGTCAGCGATTATACAGAGTCTGCAGATTTTTTTCTAGATACAAAAAATCCTCTTGGATTAGCAGATTTTATTGGGACAAGCTCTGATGAGTCGTCTGTTGTTTGGTCCTGGACGCCCGTGTCGCTTGAATCTAACTTTGATTATTACGAAATTTGGTACGGGGAAAATCAAATAGATGTTCAAAACCGAAGCAACACAGCAACAAAATGGGATATTATTCAGGATTCTAATTTAGAACTTATGCCAACCTCCTTTACGATTACTACTGGTTTAACTACAGAGACAACCTATTATGCTAAAATTTGGGCAATTGATACTTTTGGCAATGAAACAACAATAGCTGATGCAAGTCTTACAACTGCTTCATTGCCATCTTTGCCAAGTGAAGAAGAAGAAGAAACAAGAGGCGGAGGAGGATTGCCTGCAGAAGCATATAATCTACCATCTCCACCAGAAGAAGGATTTAAAATTTTAATTAATAACGGCGTAGAATCCACTGATAGTCGGACCGTAACTCTTAGTTTTAATGCCGGAACTGATGTAAAAAGAATGGCAATTTCTAATTTTTCTGATTTTAGAGATGTTGGCCAAGAAGAATATAAATCAATGAAAGAATGGGATCTTTGTTCAAAAGGAAGCGGGGTTACTAAGTTTTCTGATTGTCCTAATGGTACTTATGCTGTTTACGCTAAATTTTATACTCGATGGGGGCGCTCATCTTCAGTTGTTTCCGATAGTATTAATTTAAAGATTTCTGAAAAAGAAGTTAAAGAAGAGGTTTTGCCGCCGGAGGAAATTGTGTTGGAAGTTGAAGAAAAGATTTTGCCAATAGAAGAGGCCGAGGCCTTGCCTCCTGCCATAGAAAAAATAGCCGAGGCGCAAGAATCCCCGATTTTACCAGCGCCAAAAATAGCAAATATTGAACAGCCAGTTATTGGTAATAATATTGTTTTTCGTGGAAGGGGTGTTCCAAATACAGAAATCGCACTTTTTATTCATTCTGAACAGCTTTTAATTTATCCAACAAAAGTCAACAGCATGGGAGATTGGCAGTTTATTCATTCTCAAGATGAAACTACATTAGCAGTAGGAAATCATGTTGCTTATGTTGTAACTTTTGATTTGGGTAGTCAGATTAGGAGTCGTCCAAGTGAGAGTAGGTCTTTTGAGGTAAAGATGAATTATTTAGCGTTAATTCTTAGTTATTTTGATTTATCAACAACGCTGATTACTATTTTTATAGTTCTTTTTGGGGTTACTTTCTTGTTTGTAAGAAAATATCAATATGAAGTTTAGAATTAGAACAAAAATATTTTTAGCTTTTGTTATAACTGGTCTTATTTTGACAGTTGCCGGAACTTTTTTGCTGTATTATTTCTTCACCAATACTTTAAAGGAATCAATAAGCGCTCATTTAGAAACAGCTGTTAATTCAAGATCTCATCATATCAAAACTTTTTTAGACAGAGAAAAGGGCACTGTTGAAGATTTGGCTTTAATTGGGAAGGTTGAAAGATTATTATTAACGGAAAAAACTGATATAAACTATGATAATCAAGTAAATGATGTTAATGAAAGATTGCAAAAAACAGTGAATTCAAGTGAAGCGATCTTAAGTATTGAGGTTTTAGATAAAAACGGAATAATGATTGCTTCTACTAATGAAGGTATGGTGACAGATATGGGCCATGATGAAATTTTCTTAAATTCAAAAGAAAGCACTTATATCAGAGATATATATTTTTCTGAATTTTTCAGTGATGTAGTTATGTGCGTGGGGACGCCAATTTTATCAAACGACAAATTTTTAGGAGTTATTATTGCGGACTTGAATTTAGATGAGTTATTTGAAATTACATTAGACAGAATTGGTCTGGGCGAAACAGGAGAGATTTATTTAGTAAATAAAGACAATTATATGATTAGCCCTTCTAGGTTTAAAGAAGATGTTATTTTAAGGCAAAAAGTTGATACTGTCAGTTCCAGAAATTGTTTTAGTATGGCCAAGCATCCAGAGGAGCACATTGGGCATCAGGCAACAGAAGTATTTAAAGATTATAGGGATGTGAATGTTTTGGGCGCTCATTCATATATTTCAGATATGAACTGGTGTTTATTAGCTGAAATAAACGAGAGGGAAATCATGTCTTCGGTTCGTAAAGTATTATTAGTTGGTTCTATAATCGCCTTATGTATTATATTTGTTATTTATATAGCAGCAGCCTGGATGAGCGGAAAGATTAGCAAGCCAATTAAAATATTACGTCAGGGCATAAAACAGATTGAAGAGGGAAATTTGGATTATAAGGTCGGTACTGATTCGCAAGACGAAATAGGGGAATTGTCTCGTGCTTTTGATAAAATGATTAGAGCTGTTAAAAAATCCCGGGCCGAGGTTGATAAGAAGGTTAAGGAACAAACAAAAGAAATCGTCGAGAAACAAAAAACTCTTTTAAATCTCCTTGAGGATATTGATAAAGAAAAAAATTTGGCATCTAAGGAAAGAGATAAAATAGAGGCAATACTTTATAGTATTGGCGACGGTGTATTTGTTGTAGATAATAACTATAAAATTATCATTTTTAATAAAGCAGCAACTGATATATCCGGTTTTAGCTCAAAAGAAGTAATTGGTAAAAGATATAATCAAGTTTTGAAATTTATTTATGAAAAGAATGAAAAAGCTGCTTCTGAATTTATTACAAAAGCAATAACTTCCGGCGAGATTTCAGAAATATCCAATCATGCGCTGTTAATTAAAAAAGATGGCAACAAGATTCCAGTTGCTGACAGCGCCGCCCCTATAAAGAATAAAAAAGGCGAAATTGTCGGTTGTGTTGTTGTTTTTCAGAATATAACAAAAGAAAGAGAAATTGACCGCGCTAAAAGCGAATTTATTTCTTTGGCTTCGCACCAGCTTCGTACCCCGCTTACTGGAATTAAATGGTTTGTTGGTTTGCTTCTTGGCGGCAAAGCCGGAGAGGTTAGTAAAGACCAGAAAGATTTTCTTCAAGAGATTTTTGCCAGTAATGAGCGGATGATTAAACTGGTAAGCGATTTATTAGATGTTTCACGCATTGAGACTGGTCGTAAATTTGACATAGAATTAAAACTAACTGATATTGCGGCGCTTATTAAATCTGTGATTAATGAGCAGAAGTCATTAATACAGAAGAAAAAGATTGTTGTTAATTTATCTTCAGAGTTTTCCAAGCAGCTTAAATTGTCAATTGATGAAAATAAAATTCAACAAGTTTTTCAAAATTTAATTAGCAATGCAATAAAATATTCAAAAAATAAAGGTTCTGTTGAGATTGGTTACGAGCGAAAAAAGAAAGACGAGGCCATATTTTATGTTAAAGATTATGGTTTAGGCATACCAAAAGAGCAGCAGAAAAAAGTTTTTGAGAAGTTTTTCAGAGCTGATAATGTAGTAACTTTATATACGGATGGTACTGGATTGGGCTTGTATATTGCCAAAGCGATTGTAGAGGCTCATGGGGGGCGAATCTGGTTTGAATCAAGTGAAAACAAAGGCACAACATTTTATTTTGCATTACCGGTTTGAATTCGTAAAATATAATAAAAATTTACCTTCAAAAAGCAAGTTCTAGACCGAGATTGCCAGCAATAAAAAACAACCGCTTTTAAAGCGGTTGTTTTTTATGATCTCATGGACATCAGGGTTTTTTAGTGATAGAATTGTATTATGAGAAAAATTATTTCAACAATTGTTATTTTAACAGTTATTGCTGCTGGTTTTTATTTCCTTTCCAAGCTTTCCGGAGATAATGAAATTGATGAGGTAGTTTTTGAAGAGCAGGAAGCAGCCAGGTCTAATTTTCAAGATATAGAATTTAATGAATTACAAGCAGAGATTATAAAGCAAGGAACAGGTGAGGAGATTAAGAACGGCGATAATGCAACAGTTCATTATGCCGGCGTATTGCAGGACGGCGCTAAGTTTGATTCCAGCTTGGACAGAGGACAGCCGTTTGTTTTTACTTTAGGCGCTGGACAGGTAATCAAGGGCTGGGATTTGGGGATTGTTGGAATGAAAGTCGGCGAAATAAGAAGATTATACATCCCTTCGGATTTCGGCTATGGAGAAACCGGTACGCCCGGCGGGCCAATACCTCCAAACGCCAATCTTGTTTTTGAAGTTGAGTTGTTGAGCATTAACAATTAATAAACCAATTTATTTTTTGACAATCCTTTCTTTTTCTGCTACGGTTTTTTATGGGAGAGTAAATTCATGGCTGTGCCAAAGCAGAAACATACTAAATCTAGAAGAGACAGGCGTCGTTCGCATCATGCTTTGAAAAAGCAGGCGTTTTCAATTTGTTCAAAATGCGGTTTTGTTGTTTTGCCTCATCGGCTTTGCTGGAATTGCGGAACATACAGTGGCATGGAGATAATTGATGTTTTGGCAAAGTTGACCAAGAAAGAACGGAAGAAAAAAGAAAAAGAAATGGCTGGCGTTCAAGAAGAACAAGTTCAAGGAAAAGATATGAGTATGGAAGAACTTTCTAAAAAATAAGTTTTATGGCTAATCGTCATCTTTCAAGAAGTATTGCCATGCAGTCCCTTTATGAGTGGGATGTCAAAGGCAAGGGTCATTCTCAATTAAAAGAGATTATGGATAGGAACATTAAAGAGTTTGCTCCGGGCATGGAGGAAAGTAAGTTTGTTTGGCAGATAGTTCGGGGCGTTGTTGACTATTTGTCTAAATTGGACAAAATTATCGAAAAGTCAGCTCCAGAATGGCCCATTGAACAGATTACTGTTATTGACAGAAATGTTTTAAGAATTGGCCTTTATGAGCTTCTTTTTGGCAATCGTCAAGAAGTGCCTCCCAAGGTGGCTATTAATGAAGCAATTGAATTAGCTAAGACATTCGGCGGCGAGTCCTCTGGAAAATTTATTAATGGCGTATTGGGAACGGTTTATCGGGAAATTGGAGAACCAGGGAAAGAGGAATAAAAAATGGACAATTTATCTTCTTTAGAAAAATCTATCGGCATAAAATTTAACAATAAAAATCTGCTTCAACAGGCATTGGTTCACCGTTCGTATTTGAATGAAAATCCGAAATTTCATCTAAAAGATAATGAGCGGTTGGAATTTTTGGGTGATGCTGTTTTAGAGCTTGTTGTAACAGATTATCTTTATCAAAATTATCCAAATCCAGAGGGTGAAATGACTAATTGGCGTTCTGCTCTGGTTAATGCCAAGATGCTGGCTAAGCTGGCTGAACAAATAGGCGTGAATGGTCATTTGCTTTTAAGCCGCGGCGAAGCCAAAGATACTGGCCGGGCGCGCCAATATATTTTAGCCAATGCTTTTGAAGCGTTAATCGGCGCGATTTATCTGGATCAGGGTTATGATAAGTTACGCCAATTTATTGAGAAGGCGTTTATAAAGGAACTGCCAAAAATTATAGAGCAAAAGCTTTATCAGGATCCTAAAAGCCGTTTTCAAGAGAAGGCGCAGGATAAAATTGGCCTTACGCCGGTCTACAAAGTTATCAAAGAATGGGGGCCTGACCATGCCAAGAATTTTATAGTCGGCGTTTATCTTAATCGGGAATTAGTGGCCGAAGGTCAAGGCGTTTCTAAGCAGGAAGCGCAGGAAAAAGCTGCTGAAGCAGGTTTGAAGAAGAAAGGATGGCAGTAAAAAATATTATTTATGTTAACTATTCGTTTAATTAGAACAGGTAAAAGGAACGCTCCTACTTTTAGGATAGTTCTAATACAGAAAACAGCTCCGCCAAAAAGCGGAAAGTTTTTAGAGATTTTAGGAAATTACAATCCGCGATTGTCCAGTAAGGAGAGTTCTTGCGGAAAAGAGCTTAATCTAAAGAAAGACAGGCTCAAGTATTGGATTTCTCAAGGAGTGGGAATTTCCGATACTGTTCATAATTTATTAGTTAGCGAAGGGGTAATTAAAGGCCCTAAGATTAAGAAAAGAATCAGGACTAAGAAGAAAGAAGCGGAAGAGAGAAAACAAAAAAAGAAAAAGGAGCCAGAAAAAACAAAAAGCGCAACCGAGCCAAAAGAGGAAATAAAAGAGGAAAAGGATGAAAAAAAGATTGACAAATCCCCAAAAAAGAGTAAGATAAAAGAAGAGTAGCAGACAGAAAGGTCGAACTGCTATGAATAAAAGATAGAATTAGAATAAATATAGAATTATGGCTAAAGATATTGATAAGGAATTTCTAGAGTTCGTTGTTAAGTCCATTGTTAACAATCCTAATGATGTTAAGGTGACTCGAACGGTTGACGAAATGGGTGTTCTTTTAAACCTTAAAGTCAATCCGGAAGACATGGGTCAGATTATTGGACGAGAAGGTTCTACTGCTAAGGCGATTAGAACTATCTTGAGAGTAATCGGCGTTAGAAATAATGCTCGAATCAATCTTAAGATTGAAGAGCCAGAAGGCGGCAGAGTTGTTCGAACTCGAGAACCAGCAGCTGCTTCTGAAAAAGAAGTGAAAAAGGGCGTTGACGAAGTAGTTGATGAATTGAAACTGTAAAGTTTTTTACAGAGATGCAAAAACTGTGCTACTCTTATATAGTGGGGCAGTTTTTGTTTGAAGATACATCCTTTTGACTATGAAATTTGATATTATTACAATTTTTCCAAAAATCTTTGACTCTTATTTTAACGAGAGCATTATTAAACGCGCCCAGAGAAAAAAATTGGTTAAAATTAATGTTCATAATTTGCGGGATTATACAATTGATAAGCACAAGACAGTAGATGACAGGCCTTACGGAGGCGGTTTTGGAATGGTTTTAATGGTTGAGCCGATTCTTAAAGCAGTTGCGGCTTTGAAAAAAAAGCGCGCCAAAAATGTAAAAAAAACCAAGGTGATTTTATTGAGCGCCAAAGGCAAAAAATTTGACCAAAAAATGGCTCGACGATTTTCCAAATTAGACCAAATGATTATTATTTCAGGACGTTATGAGGGCGTTGACGAACGGGTGGCTAAATATGTGGCTGATGAAGAAATTTCTATTGGTGATTATATTTTAACCGGCGGAGAGCTTCCAGTAATGGTTTTGGTTGATACGATTACTCGTTTAATCCCCGGAACGATTACTAAGGGTTCTTTAGAGGAAGAAAGTTTTTCAAAGGAGAAATATATTGAGTATTCGCATTATACCCGGCCAGAAAAAGTGATTATTGACAATAAAACAAGAAGCGTTCCAAAAGTTTTGTTATCTGGAAATCATCAGAAAATTGAAGAGTGGCGAAAGAAGGGAATGAAAAAGTTTTGATTTGACAAGAACTCTAAGATAGAATAGAATAAGAGTGTTCTTTGAAAATGGAATAGCAATTGCAATTTTGTGCAGTTGTCCCAATTTTGTCCAAAAATTTGGACATTTATTGAGAGTTTGATCCTGGCTCAGGATGAACGCTGGCGGCGTGGATAAGGCATGCAAGTCGAACGCTCCGACCTCGGTCGGAGAGTGGCGAACGGGTTAGTAACGCGTAGGAATCTATCTTTATCTCGGGCATAACCACTTGAAAGAGTGGCTAATTCCCGATAGTCCCTTACGGGTAAAGGTTAAGAGCAATCTTTTCCGGATAGAGAAGTACCTGCGTCCTATCAGCTTGTTGGTGAGGTAATGGCTCACCAAGGCAATGACGGGTAGGGGGCGTGAGAGCGTGATCCCCAACAGCGGTACTGCGACACGGACCGCACACCTACGGGTGGCAGCAGTCGAGAATCTTCCACAATGGGCGAAAGCCTGATGGAGCGACGCCGCGTGAGTGATGAAGCCCTTCGGGGTGTAAAACTCTTTTCTGGAGGAAGAATTTTTAGTTTACTAATTATGACGGTACTCCAGGAATAAGGGGTGGCTAACTTCGTGCATTGGCGCGACCTCTAATGGCAACATTAGAGAGAGAATCTGGTATTAAAGTTTATACCAGAGAGAAATTCGGCTTATATGCTGGAACCCAGTCGTTGAGGCCGCTTAATTTAATAAGCGAACGGCTGGCAATCAGCAGGGAAGTCGTCCCGCAGTATTGCGGGATTGACCCTTCAGAGACTGACCGAGCACTCAAAGAATTGAGTGTTTAGGAGATAATAGGTACTGGATAATCCAGATTTAAACTATTATCATACGCCGAACCCCGCAGTACTGCGGGGGTGATATAGTCCAATGGAGTTTGTGAAAATTCTATTAGCCAGAAGCCTCGGTAATGCGAAGGCCCCAAGCGTTATCCGGAATCACTGGGCGTAAAGCGTGAGTAGGCGGTTTTGATAGTGGCTGGTTAAATTTCGGGGCTTAACTCCGAAGCGGCCAGTCAAACGTCAGAACTAGAGCAGGTGAGAGGTTGAAGGAACTTACCAAGTAGGGGTGAAATCCGTTGATATGGTAGGGAACACCAAAGGCGAAGGCAATCAACTGGTGCCTGGCTGACGCTGAGTCACGAAAGCGTGGGGAGAGAAAAGGATTAGATACCCTTGTATTCCACGCCGTAAACGATGCCAACTAGCCGTTCGAAGTATCGACCCTTCGAGTGGTGTAGCTAACGCGTTAAGTTGGCCGCCTGGGAAGTACGGTCGCAAGACTAAAACTCAAAGGAATAGACGGGGACTTGCACAAGCGGTGGATCATGTGGTTTAATTCGACGATAAGCGAGGAACCTTACCAGGGCTAGACATCCTGATGAAAGCGTCTTGAAAGAGATGCCTTCTTACAAGGACATCAGGATCAGGTGATGCACGGTTGCCGTCAGCATGTACTGTGAAGCGCTCCCTTTAATGGGTTAACATGCGCAACCCTCGCCCTGTGTTATACGTGTCACAGGGGACTGCCTCCGAATAGGGGGAGGAAGGCGGGGATAACGTCAAATCAGCGTGTCCCTTTGATGTCCTGGGCAACACACGTGATACAATGGTCATGACAATGGGTCGCCAAGCCGCAAGGCGGAGCTAATCCCATCAAACATGGCCCCAGTTCGGATTGAGGGCTGCAACTCGCCCTCATGAAGTCGGAATCGCTAGTAATCGCGAATCAGCTATGTCGCGGTGAATACGTTCTCAAGTCTTGTACTCACCGCCCGTCACATTAGGGAAGCCGGTAGTGCCCGAAGTGTCGTCTTTAGACGACGTTAAGGTAAGATCGGTGACCAGAATGAAGTCGTAACAAGGCATGGGTAGCGGAAGCTGTCCATGGATCACCTCCTTTCTAAATATATATTTATATATATTTGGGGTGTCGATACAGGTTGAGATGCAGAATTCTCATCTTAACTTGTGGGTGTTGGCCGAAAAGCCCTAAATATCGGCTATCTGGGACAACTGCACAAAATTGTAATTAAATTTTTAAAAACTGAGGAATTAACATGAAAACATTAGTCACTGGCGGAGCTGGGTTTATTGGTTCGCACTTAGTTGATAGATTAATCAAAGATGGCCATCATGTGACCATTATTGATAATCTTTCTACTGGTTTCAGGAAAAATTTAAATCAGCAAGCAGAATTTATTTTAGCTGATATTAAAAATTTATCCCAAATTCAAAGACATTTTCGCAGGCAGGATTGCGTATTTCATCTGGCAGCCCTGCCTCGCATTCAGCCATCAATTAAAAATCCCATTCCGGTTCATGAAAGCAATGTCACTGGAACTCTTAATGTTCTTTTAGCTTCTAAAAAGGCTGGAGTTAGTAGGGTTATTTATAGTGCTTCTTCCTCTGTTTACGGAAATAAAAACAAACCGCCTCTTAAAGAAAATATGATATCTGATCCAGGCAGTCCTTATACTTTATCTAAATTCGTAGGAGAAGAATACTGCAAATTATTTTCTAAATTATATGGATTAGATACGATTATTTTGAGATATTTTAATGTTTACGGTCCACGAGCGGATCCTGATGGGGATTACGCTACAGTTATTCCTATATTTTTAAAACAAAAATCCAATAAGAAACCGTTGACTATCGTTGGCGATGGTAAGCAAAAAAGAGATTTTACTTATATAGATGATGTGGTGGAAGCAAATATTAAGGCGATGCGCTTAAAAAGAAAAAGCAGTGGAGAGGTGATTAATATCGGTTTTGGTCAGTATTATAGTATTAACCAATTGGCTAAAATTATCGGCAGGAAAAATATTCATATCTCGCCGCGGCCAGGCGAATCCAAAATCACTTTGGCTGATAATTCTAAGGCATGGAAAATTCTCAAATGGAAGCCCAAAATTAACCTAAAGGAAGGAATAAAGAAATTAATTGATAATAAATAGTATTATTTCTAAAATTTCTGTCGGAAATAAAGTCGTCCAATCGGCGGCTCGGACAACTGCACAAGATTGTAATAGAAATAAAAAACGCTTGCTTTCGCAGGTGTTTTTTATTACAATAGTATTTGCAAGGGCGGGTAGTTCAGTGGTTAGAACGCTTCTCTGATAAAGAAGAGGTCGGAAGTTCGATTCTTCCTCCGCCCACCGTAAATGTTATCCACAGGCAGCTGTGGATTTTTATATTAAGCTTGGTTATAATAAAGAAAAAATCTACTTTTTTTTATGAAAGGGGGTGAAAACAAATGATTATTCAGACATGGACTGAAGTGGTGACAGCTTCTCTTCAGACGCTTTGGTCTGGCTTTATTAGTTTTCTGCCAAATCTTTTGGGCGCAATTATTGTATTTGTTATTGGTTGGATAGTTGCCTCTTTATTAGGAAGATTGGTTGCTCAAGTGGTGCGCGTTTTGAGAATTGATCAAATCTTGGAGAAAATGGGGTTTAAGAAAAGCATGGAACGAGCAAATTTGAAGCTGGATTCCGGCAAGTTCCTTGGCGAGCTTGTAAAGTGGTTCTTTATTATTGTCTTTTTAATGGCTGCTACAGATATTAAGATTGCCTCAAGTGTAACAGAATTTCTAAAAATGGTTCTTTTCTACATTCCTCAATTAATTGTAGCAGTTTTAATACTGCTAACGGCTGTTTTGGTTGCTAATTTCCTTCAGAGGCTGGTTAAGGCAAGTGTAGAGGCAGCAGGTTTGAGATCAGCCGACTTTTTGGCAACGGTGACCAAGTGGGCTATTCTCATTTTTGCTTTTTTGGCCGCTTTGCTGCAGTTAGGAATTGTTCCATCGTTAATTCAAACATTGTTTACCGGTTTTGTAGCGGCATTGGTTGTTAGTCTGGGTTTGGCTTTTGGCCTTGGAGGCAAAAATCTGGCAACAGAAATTCTTAATAAACTGAAAAGAGATATATCAGGAGAATAGAAAAAAGGGTGTATAAAAAAGAAGAAGCGTTTGAAAGTATCAAAAGTACTTGACAGGTTTTTGGTACGGATATATCATCTTAATAGATATGGAAAAAATAAAAAGACCATTAAATATAGAAGGCGGTTAATGACTGTTGAGTTATTTATGTCTTGAAACAAGACCGCTTTCTATAGCGGTCTTTTTATGTGGTTAGATCTTTGACAATTGAATTACTTTCCGTCAGTAGATAAATAATCCCAACTTTAGTATCCAAGAAGTTGGGAGGGTATAACATAGGCCTTTTGTGGAGGCCTATAATTAAGGGCCTATGACGGATGCCTTGACATAAAGAGCCGATGAAGGACGTGGCGTGACTGCGATATGCCTCGGGAAGGTGTCTAGCAACCTTTGATCCGAGGATGTCCGAATGGGGAAACCCAGCGCAGGTTAAACTGCGTTACGCTTCGCATTATTGCGGGGCGGGGGAACTCGGGGAAGTGAAACATCTCAGTACCCGGAGGAAAAGAAAATAAAGCCGCTTAGGCGGCATCATTCCCTAAGTAGCGGCGAGCGAACAGGGAAAAGCCCAAACCTATCTATGTTTTGCATTGATAGGGGTTGTAAGGTAATAACGTTTCGGAGCTTCTTGTTTTCCTGGTATCACAGGAGAACAAGGCGCTTCGGAGGGAGTTCACAAAAGTAAAGGTTGGTTAATCAAATCTTGCTGGAAAGCAGAACCAAAGAGGGTAATAGTCCCGTAGATGAAAATTACTTTACGCTCCTAGTTATTGTTCTTAAGTACCACGGGACCAGATTATCTCGTGGGAATCTGGCAGTCCTACACTGCCAAGGCTAAATACTCTTTATGATCGATAGTGAACTAGTACCGTGAGGGAAAGGTGAAAAGCAGCCCGGTGAGGGCGGTGAAATAGAACCTGAAATCATAGGCCTACAAAGAATCGGAGCCCCGCAGCAATGCGGGGTGACGGTGTGCTTTTTGTAGAACGAACCAACGAGTGTATGTAAACGGCTTGTTTAAGTCCGTAAGGACGGAGACACAGTGAAAGCAAGGGCGAATAACCCGTTTTGTCGTTTGTATACGACCCGAAACCAAAGCGAGCTAACCATGGCCAGGATGAACCCGTTTTAAACGACGGGGGAGGTCCGCACCCACTGGCTGTGCAACACCAGGGGATGAGCTGTGGTTAGGAGTGAAAAGCTAATCGAGCTTGGTAATAGCTGGTTCTTCCCGAAATAGTTTTAGGGCTAGCCTTCCGCGAATGTTTTTAGGGGTAGAGCACTGGATGGAACAGGGTGGTTTTACCTACCTGTTCCAATCAAACTCCGAATACTAAAAATTATGCGGGGGAGTTAGAATGTGGGGGCAAAGCTCCATGTTCGAAAGGGAAACAGCCCAGATTGTCGTCTAAGGTCCCTAAATCAAACTAAGTGGAAAAGGAAGTGAGATTTTTCTGACAGCTAGGAGGTTGGCTTAGAAGCAGCCACCCTTTAAAGAGTGCGTAACAGCTCACTAGTTCAGAAATTTTGCGCCGAAGATTCAACGGGGCTAAGTTTGATACCGAAGACACAAATGCCACTGCTTTGCAGTGGTGTGGTAGGGAAGCGTTTTCTGGACAGTGAAGCCAAATCGTAAGGTTTGGTGGAGTCCAGAGAAGTGAGAATGTTGGTATGAGTAACCACAATCCCGATGAGACATCGGGACGCCGAAAGCCCAAGGTTTCCTTGGCAATGAACATCAGCCAAGGGTTAGGCGGGCCTAAGCCGCGCGCGCTTTATTGAGGCGCGAAGCGGCGATGGACAGACGGTTAATATTCCGTCCCCTTAACGTTTTTTCAATGGAAGGACGGGACTTAGTAGTCCGAGCGGCTTATTGGATTGCCGTTCTTTGCTTAAGGGTGTTTATCAGGTAAATCCGGTAAACAATAGCCCAAGAGTTGAGAAAAGGTTTTTCTTCGGGAAAATCGATTCGGATGAGCAGGTCTCCAAGAAAAGTTCCTAGAGCTAAAAATGTTGAGTCCGTACCGCAAACCGACACAGGTGGGCAGGGCGAGTAGCCCAAGGCGAACGGGTGATTCCTCGTGAAGGAACTCGGCAAAACAGCGGGTGTAACTTAGGGATAAACCCTGCCTCGGCGATGAACCGAGGCCTCAGTAAAAGATTCCTGGCGACTGTTTATCAAAAACACAGGTCCCTGCTAACTCGCAAGAGGATGTATAGGGGCTGACGCCTGACCAATGTCAGAAGGTTAACGGTTGAGGTGGTTGTTTTCTTTTTGAAGGTGACTGCTAAGACCCGAAGCCCTGATCAATGTCGGCAATAACTATAATTGTCCTAAGGTAGCGAAATTCCTTGACTGGTAAGTTCAGTCCCGCACGAATGGCGTCACGACTGGGAAACTGTCTCCACGAGGAGCCCGGTGAAAATGCAGTGGGGGTAAAGATGCCTCCTACCTGCGGCAAGACGGAAAGACCCCGGCAGCTTTACTGCAGGTTCTTATTGGGGTATTGTTTTGGATGCATAGTATAGTGGGGAGGCTTTGAAACTTGATTTTCGGATTGAGCGGAGCCGCCAGTGAAATACCCATCTTTCAAAATAGTATTTCTAACTCTGACATTATATCAGGGGACAGTGGGTGCTGGGCAGTTTCAGTGGGGCGCTGGCCTCCAAAAAGGTAACGGAGGCGTTTATAAGGTCGGCTAGGCCCGGATGGAAATCGGGCTGGTCGTGCAAAGGCATAAGCCGGCTTTACTGCAAGACGGACATGTCGCGCAGTTGCGAAAGCAGAACTTAGTGAACCGACCGTAGGTTGTAGAACCGCGGAAGATCAACGGATAAAAGTTACGCCGGGGATAACAGGCTAATAGGGCCCAAGAGTCCATATCGACGGCCCTGTTTGGCACCTCAATATATACCGACAAATCGGGGTGCTGCGATAGTAATATCGTACCAAAAAATTGGCTAATAACGGTGAAACCTTTTTGATTTTATGGTAAAATATAATCAGAAAGGCAATATCGTGGGAAGTTTCCGCCAACTGGCGGATGACCCCGTAGAGACTGCAATGATAGCAGGTACTTCATAATGAAGATTTAAACTGCTATAATACGCCAACCCCGCCAAAATTTTGTGTAGCAAAACTTAGGCGGGTGAAGATATAGTCCAAGCTATTAGTAATAATAGAGAAATAGCGATGTCGGCTCATCTTATCCCGGGGCTGGAGAAGGTCCCAAGGGTTGGGCTGTTCGCCCATTAAAAAGGTACGCGAGCTGGGTTCAGATCGGCGTGAGCCAGATTGGTCCCTATCTGCCGCAGGCGTTGATACTTGAGGGAAGTCGTCCATTGTACGAGAGGATCCGGATGAACAAACCTCTGGTCTGCCAGTTGTTCCGCCCGGAGCATTGCTGGGTAGCTAAGTTTGGACGGGATAAGCGCTGAAAGCATCTAAGCGCGAAGCCCCTCCCAAGATTAAGTATCGTAGATTCGTGGAAGATGACCACGTTAATAGGCTTTAGGTGTAAGCATGGCAACATGCTAAGCCGAGAAGTACTAATAAATCATTTATAGGCCTCTATAAGAGACCTATGTATACCCTCCTAACTTTTTGGATATTAAAATAAGATTCAAGCCATTAATCTGGTAATTATACTGATGGTGTTCTACCTGATCCCATTCCGAACTCAGAAGTAAAAGCCATCAAGGCCGATGATAGTGGGTTTTCCCGCGAAAGTAGGTAATTGCCAGTTTAATGTCTTGAATCTATTAAATAAAAACCCTATAATAGTAATGTAGTTTATAGGGTTTTTATTATGATTAGACGTGCTGTTAAACAAATCATCATTGCTTTGATTTTTTTACTTATCTTTTCCGGTTTCGGCTTTTTAATTTATCATTCCATTCGGCCAGCTCCTTCTTGTTCTGATGGAATACAAAATCAGGACGAAGAAGAGATTGACTGCGGCGGTTCCTGTTTGCCTTGCGAGTTAGTCCAGATAAGACCATTGGAGGTTTTATGGTCTAAAGCAATTCCAACAGAAGGAAGCTTTTATGATTTAGCTGCTGAAGTTACTAACTTAAATCCAAATTATGGAAGCGGTCAGGCTTATTATCGTTTTGAACTAATAGATGCTAACGATAATCTTATTGTTCAATATTTTGGTACAACATTTATTCTGCCTAATCAAACAAAATATATTGTTCAAACAAGAGTAGAAAGTTCGGCTTCCGTTTATAAAGTTAATTTTGTCTTTGACGAGATTGAATGGGAGAAGCCAGGAGATTATCAGCCGCCTCAATTGGTTGTTCAGCAGAAAGAATATCGTCTATTGGGAAGCAAAGAACTGGGCTTTAGTCAGGTTAGAGCTGTTTTAGTCAATAAGACCAATTTTAATTTTGATAAAGTAGATATTGATATATTATTATTTGGCTCTTCTGACCGTTTGCTTGCTCTTAATACGACAGAAATAAGGACTTTATTGGCTGGCCAGGAGCGTGATTTTGTTGCCACTTGGTTTAATCAGTTTAGCGGCCAGGTGGTTGTTGTAAAAGTGGAAGCTGAGACTAATATTTTTGACCAGGACAATTATTTACCGGCTGGCGCAGGAGAACCAGAGAGGTTTCAGGAATACTAAAATCTATGTATTTACATCTTAAAAAACTGGACTGGCCTTTAATCATAATTGTCCTGCTTCTATCCGGAGTAGGGCTTTTAACTATTTACAGTATTGGTTCTGTTGAGGCGTTATTTTTTTTGAAAAGACAGTGCGCTTTCTTAATATCCGGCTTTTTATTGATGATTGGC
>Ga0209976_10000780_pt1 | contig 19730 bp, 28 predicted proteins | sample SumtaG_FD_182806 | JGI IMG/M metagenome (GOLD analysis project Ga0209976, IMG submission 182806) | Deep subsurface microbial communities from Indian Ocean to uncover new lineages of life (NeLLi) - Sumatra_00157 metaG (SPAdes) (version 2) | ecosystem: Environmental > Aquatic > Marine > Oceanic >...
CATGTGTATCATCAACAGCTCCATTATTATCATTGGTTATAATTAATCCTGGACTTGGCGCTCCAGGATTAGTACAAGTAACATCATCCAAAGCATCTATAACAGCTTGAATCGCAGCCGCTATTGTATTTGCTGTATCATTTGAAGATATATCTACTTCAACTCCTGTTCTCGCGTCTCCATAAGCTACTGGTGCGGGTGTAGGGGCTCCTCCAGCTGCGTCAACATCAATCCATAGAAAATATTTTTTAATTGTCCCATCAGCTAACAATACATCAAATTCAAAGTATGTATTATCTAAAGATCCTGCTACATCGGGTTCACATGTTATAGCTGATACTTCAGCTGCCATGTGAGTTATAGCAACATCTCCACCAATTTTAGGAATCATAAGTCCAAATATAGTTGCGTTTGGTATAGTTCCCGCTCCTATTTCATACTGTTTTTCCAATACAACGTTTGTATTTCTACCTCCACCCACTCCATGACCTTCTTCATCTTGTCTCTTAGGTTTAATTACGGGAAACTCTCCAGTAACTAATGAATATGGTAATACTTGAGCATCTGTTAAGGCTTGGATTGTTCCACCAGAATCATTATTAAAATTCTCTTGTGGATTTGATGGGCATATAAATACATCAGCATCTTGCCTTTCGTATTTTGACATTTTATTTCACTTCTTTTATTAATTCTTTTATTATTTTTATATTAGCTCTTAGGGCTGTACCATAAGCAGTAATTTGTTTTAGTTCGGTCATATATTTATCTAATGTTTGTAACAATAGAGCCTTACCAGGTGTAACTTCTACTACTTTTGGTTCATGTCTATTAAATTTACTATTTTTTATCTGTTTTTTTACACTTTTATTTGTCATGATCTTTACTCCAATCTATCTTGATAAAAAGGATTATCACTTGGAATTGGTCCAAGTCTAAACGATTTTACCCTTATTTCTGAATACTTTCTTTTTAATTTATTTAATATTAAATAATCTTCAGTACCAATTCCACCATTTCCTTTTGGATTACCCTCAAATCTTGGAAATCTTGGTGGTTCTAACATTCCCATCGTCATTGGATTTTCAACCGTCTCCCCTTTTAAATAAATGTTCATTTGAGCCATCATTTTATTTACAAGATCTCCTATATCAATAGCTTCTTCACCTGTAAGTCTGGGAGTTGTAGCACTATTATTAAATATATATGTATCAACTTTTCTTGACCAATAATTTTCCCAAGCTTCGTATTTAGGTTGACCATCCATATCCCATCCAAAAGCGACATTAAACTCTGTATACGTCCAACCATATATATTTGCGTCTACCATAATTTTATAATCCGCATCTCTCTAAATTTTAATTTAGTAGTAGCTGCGAACTTTCTTTTAATTTTAACTAAGCTAACCGTTATACTATGAATCGTGAATAAAACTAATTTCTGAAAAAATTGACCTACTGCTTGTGGATCATTTAAAGTAATTAACCTTCTTTGATATGTAATTACCTTACCACTATGTCGTACTGAACTTGTAGGCATAGCATTAACTCTTTTAGCGTATTCGAGATTTGTTTTAATATAAAAGGTTATTATGTTATTACTAACTATAGTTTCCTTTACATGTGAATATAAATCCCTTCTAAGCCTTCCCGTCATCTTAGGAACAAATCTTGAAATCCAAAATCTCAAACTCGCATTAACAACAGCATGTAATTCATTTAAAATACTATTAATTATTGCTTCCACATTTTTCTCATCAAGATCTGGATTACCAGCCGCAATACGTTTAATATCAGGCTTCCTTACCCCATATGATAACGGTTTGTGACTTAATGACATTATTATTCAGCTTTTTTATTTTCAAGTTCCTCTTTAAGTTTGATTATCTCATCTTTCAATTCAACAATCATTAACCATGCTTTAAAGATATGGTTATAAATTTTCTTAGCTTTTGCTATAATTAATTTAATGGTACCAATAAACCTGATTTTAAAAGGGTCACGTTCTGATTTGTATTTTTTAATAAGATCTTTCTTATTAGCCTTGACCTTTTCATTGGTAGATTTAATAGATTCTTTATATGATTTAATAAGTTCTTTATTAGTATTTTCTGCGTTTTTATAAGCTTGTTTTAAATTTTTATAATGATTTTTTTCCAAATTTTTCACCTACGATAATTTTTATTTAGTTATATTTATATATTATATATTTTAATAATATTTATATATATTTATTCCTACGCACAGAAATAAATTAAAAATAATTAAAGATTATTTAAATATTCTTTAAAACGTTTAGTTTTATGCTGTTTACCGTCACGTGTATAATAAGCCTTTCTTAATGGGAATTCTGCTTCGAATAGTTGTGCATTATCAACATCCACATAAATCTTTTCAGTCTTCTCTGGTTTTAATTTCTTTCTCCAGAACAGTAAATATCCTTCATAAACTTCTATTTGATCATCTGTCTTAGCACTTTCAATTAGATTTTTACAATTTTCAATCTTACGATTTATATATGCTTTATTCATGATATTCACCTATTTCTTCCAGATTAAATATTGTAGATGTAATGTATAATCTTCACCTGCATTCACTGCTGAACTATGTTGATGTGTGATTGTGGTTTTCTCTTCAAATACTCTTCCTTTTGGAATGTCTACAACTTGTTCTCCATATTGCCCAGCTACTATAAACTCAATCCAATTAATTGCACTATCAGCTGCTGCTATTAATGCGTCAATTTCGTTTACATAAAGGATTCTAATTTTTACACCTTCATCGTTTGCCCATGCTCCAGTTGTCGTTATTCGAGTTAATCTTCCACCAAATAACATTGCACAATGACCATCAGGAACTACAAATGCTGCTCCATTACCTTCATTATCTCCAGCTGCTAATTCAACTATTACAGTATCAGCGACATTTCTAATATCCACATCTCCTGCTGGGTCTTTATCACCAGTACCCCATAGACTTCCAAAACAATGGAATATATTCTTCCATAATTCTACTTCTAATTGAAAATCTGTCCAATCAGCTGTGGTTGCTATATTTTGAACCGTGACCATTCTATCTTCGCCATTAATACCAATCGTTGAAATAGCTTGTAAATGTGATCCCGCTGCGTTTCCATCATTCGCACTTGAACTAATAGTTTCTATTGGTACTGCTGTATCTACATTATGAACACTTGTTGGTGGGTCTATTTCACTAAACCCTGCTGCGTCTGCTGGTTTACCTACTATATATAAATCTAATATCTGAGGTCTCCCCGCAAGAATATCTAATGGTAATTTCTCTGAGACTCCAATATTAACAAGGTCAAATAACCTCATTCTACATTCGCTTGCTTCTACCATATTTTTTCACCTATGCTACTATTTTGGTAAGACCTATCGGTTCTATATTAGTAACCATAAATATCCCATCCGCATCATTATTAACATTAAATGCTAATACTATTGCCGTGGGGTCTGCCACTGAATTGGAAGCAATTTCTACATATTTTCCAATATCAGTTCCTACTAATATACATACGAAAAATCCTGCTAAATTATTTATTACACCAGAGTCTAAATCTGTGCCTGTTAATCCTGTAGTTCCGTTAAACGTTCCAACATCGAATACATACCATAACGGGACGAATTCATTTCCACAATTGTGACATAATGCTACTTGACCGATTATATCTGTTCCCGCTCCTTTAGAAATGTCTGCATCTGCGAATTCTCTATCTTTATCGATATCGTTTGGATCATCCAAAGTACTTGATACATAAAATAATGTACTGTTACATCTTGGGCACACTATTTTAGTTGAATCCGGTACTTGTGGTGATGTTATTCCTTCTACGTATTTTGTCATAATTTTTCCACCTTTAATTCTCTTGAAATAAATAAATAATAAGAAAATAATATTTATTTATTCATTTAAGTCCAGACTATCTGTTCCGAATACATCGCAGCGAGTGCATTATCTATGATACAACGTCCTGTCCAACCATATTGAATTGTTCTTTTGGTCATTCCAGATGTTTCTCCAATTCTTCCAAAACTACGAGAAACTACTTTACCAATCCAACGGTTATTCGGTACATACAGGGCTATTCTATCATTTGTGCCTTCAGTATCTCCAGAAGCCAACATCGCATTTGAAATCTTAACATCAGGATTAATTCTACGTGCCTTTAATGAACCTTCACCCATCAAATATTTCTTAATGTAATCCCATTCAATGTCGTTTAAATACACCCTATTTGGATCGGATGCCATTTTATAAACATTTTCAGACATTACTAATTCCATAGGTGGGCTTGCTTGTCTCATTCCAAGTGGAATGGTATCCATCATTTTATTAAGTGCTTTCCAAATGTCTCCTTTAGTTTCTAAGTTCGAATCTACACCATTCAAATTAGTCACTGAAGTCGCTTGTGATTGATATCCCGTTACAATTGGTACTTTACCTGATTTATCATATACCCCACGAATACAACCATTATCTACATCATACGCAAATTTTTCGATTATTGCTTCTCTTTTATCTGCTAATAGATTTGGTCCTACAAACTGAGGAATATTGGAATTTTTGATTTCAATGAACATATTAATACCTGCTAAATCGTAATCTTGGTATCCATGTTGAATATCTGCTTTTGGTCCTTGATCAGGCCATTCTTCTGCTTCCATTCCACCAGTTGCTAATTCACCTGCTGTTGCTCCAATATTATCTTCGGCTGCTATATAAGGTTTGGTTAATCTTGTCCAACGATATTTCTTCACATGTGGGACAGGGGTTTTTATTAACGGTAATCCTGTCATTGCGGCATTTTCTAAATAAAATTTAGCTGCCTTCAATGCGATTGCCATATATTGCCTCTGTTCTAATGCTGTGTTATAAGTTACTGTCATAAGTTTATCCACCCCATGTGACTTCTACGACTGTGTCTCCAGTAAGAACTTCTAATGCAATAGTTCCCTTTCTAAGCGCAAGTGTTACATCGGTTGTTTCTGCTTTATATACTGTTGCTGAGAATGTAAATCCTCCACCAACTTCATCAGTATCTCCAGCTGCTATACATCTAATTCGGTAATTATGTCCTGATTTTGGAACTACTAATGTACAAGGCACACCATCAACAATCGCGGTTTCAGTCCCTGTAATCTTAGATTCCATTAAAATTCCTTGAAAGAATTCTATCGCTCCAACATCTGCTCCTTGAACTTTACCAGTTGAAGGATCTATAGAACACAAATCTCCAGGTACTGCTGTTCCATTACCTAACGCGGGTATAGTTTTTACTTTTTCATCTGCATCTACCACTACTGAACTCCCTAAATCTTTTAATTCTGTTTTAGCCATATTTGTCTAACCTTTTATTTTTTTTATTTGTAAAACGCGGTCTTTTAAGACTATTTGTACGCGAGTATTATAAAATAAATTATAATTATGATAAAATGAAAAAAATGTGAAAATTTTAAATATACACCTCAAAATCTTTTGATATTACTTGTTGATTTTGTTTAATGAAATCATCCAGTTCTTCAACGTTTTTAGCTTTTGGTGGTTTAGTTCTGTAATTTTTCTGTTTCTTTAAAGCTTCAATCTCCTTAGCCATATCAGCCATTTTCTTAGTTAACTTATCCACCGTATTTGAATCTCCTTCCCCTGAGCCGTCTTCTGAGTCGTCTTCCTCTCCTTCTCCAGTAGATTTCTCCTTTTTTTTCTTTTCAATTTCAGCTCTCTTTTCTTCCTCAGCTTTAAGATCATCTTTAATTTTTTGAAGTTTATCTACAACAGCTTTCTTTTCTTCAATTTCCTTCTCCTTAGCTTCAACTGCCTTTTTCTTATCGTCTTCAATTATTTTCTTAACCTGATTTTCAACGTTAGATAATGAGTTATCATTCCTGATTTCATTAATTAATTCTTTTACTTTTTCTTTATTTATTTCTGGCATTTTATTTCTGTAACCTCAATTTTCTTATTTCTTTTTCAATTCCTGTATTATTATCAGGTGTTCTTTTATCGATTATGTCATCATCAAATGGCATATCGTTTACTTCTGGTTCTGGAATATTTGGGAATACATCATCACATACTATACCCCATCGCATTTCCACCAGCTTTAAAATGTAATGTTTTAATCTACTAAATACTTCTCTTTTCTTGTTGTTAATTTGACGCATTTCAGATGAATTATCTTTATACCATCCACTTTCATCATCAGTGCTATTATAAAATAAATATGGTAATCCAGTAGCCCCTGAAAATATTTTCATAACTTTATCCATTGCAGTTACTGAAAACTCAGGATTAGCTGCGTACATAGCTTGTAATTCTTCAACTAAATTTTTTGAAGCTGCGAATACATGTGAACTTGAACAGTTCTCAAAAGCATCCATTAATTTAGCTTCTACATCTTTATTATCTCCACCACCTAATTTAGCCCAGAAGAATCCACTTGAACGAGCACTATTACAAAGTATATCAAATAGAATATATCTTAAATATACACTTAACGGCCATACACTCTCTAAATCATTTCCATCTACATTCTCATCTATATCATGACCCCAGTTAACAAATAAACCCATACCAGTATTATTACCCTCTTCATTTAATTTTTCAGACTTACTTTCTAATAGGTTTATCCATATATCGTGCTGTTGAAAACTTGTAGGTATCGGAACTGTTTTAGACCACATAGCATGTGCTCTTATTGGAACATCATCTTCATCATATTCTATTTCTTTTATTTCCCTTCTTGTGAATACATACCAATAAGGTGCTTCATCATATAATAGTACAATACACCATTTATGTGTTCTCGCACTATCATACATTTTAATCATAAAATCGTCCCAGTTTTCTTTGTTCCAATCAAGTAGAACGTTTTTATTATCATCATTCCATAATGTTAATTTACTCTCATCAATCTCTTTGAGTAAATTATTTTTATTTGATTTACTCAAATCATCTCCTTTTACATCCTCATCCCCTTCTGGTGATTCTATTTTAGTATCTGATTCTAATATGTCAGGTATAAATATTGGTTTCTCTTGAAATATTGCTGTATTCAATCCATGTATAAATTTCTTTAAGAATGGATCTCTACGTACAGCCCAATCTCTATGTTGCCACCAATCGAAGTTCTCTATCTTAAAGTATAATAGAGGATCTCGATACGTAAATATACCATAAAAATCAGAATAGTTTGACATAATATTTCGTTCTATTAATTTAAATATATATTAACTCTTATTTAAATCTATTGTTAGAAAGGAGAAAAAAACGGGTTAAGGTTCCCGTAGAAAAAGAATAACTAAATTTAACTTAAAAAATTTTGTATTCTCCTTTCAAAGATATGTTATATAATATATATTTATTTTGGAATAAATTTAAATGTATGGTTTAAAAGTTTTTAATTCTATTATTCACATTCCAACCACTGATCATTTGAGAAGTCATAGGAGCTACTTTTCTATAAATCAATTGTCCTGATTTTGGATGTATCATATGAAGTGAACCATCAAGTCCATGTTGGTCTGAACGTTTTTCTAATGTAGGTAAACGTTGTGATTGGTCAAACGCAGCTTCTTGAAAGTTCTTCCAAGTTGTAGGACATTTCTTTTTATCTATGATTACAATACGAGAATTAATCTGTCTTACACGTTCCATTTTAGCATCCATATTCCAACCGAAGTAATTAGCTACTATACCTAATTCCATAGCATCATTAGCATATTGATTTGAGAATGGATCATCACATTCTAATTCTAATGAAATATCATTCATATACTTCTTAAGAAATTCCATTTCAGTAAATTTTAGTTCTTCTTTTATAAATAGGTATTCTGGATGAATACTACCTTTAACTAAGTAATGTTTAGTATGTGGTCCATTCCAATCTACTCCACCATGTGTATCAACTGTTTTATGGAACAGTTCTCTAACTTTATCGGGAACGTTCTTATAATCATTAACATCATAAAAGTTACTAAATACTGCTCCACCATATACGACCCATATACCTTTATAGTTCTGGTCTACATACCATGGACAATCCCTATTCATACGTTCTTCATAAGCTAAGAATTCTGGTGTAATCCAAGGACAATCTTCCCATGTTCTAAGTACAGTAAGTTGTGTACCAAGTTCCTCAGCTAATGATTCTACTTCTAACCAAGCCTCTTGAAAAGCACTATATCTTGCCGGGGTGCTAAAATGTATTATATGTTTGAATTTTGAAGGTGCTACCATAGGTCGCGCGTTCTTATAAGCTTCATATAATTTAAGATTCTGAAAGACCCATCCACCTTCATCAAACATAGCTACATCACATTCAACCCCTGTAACATTAGCAGCTGTTAATACTCCCATATTAAGTGTATATGGAGTTTTACCAAGTAAACTTACTTCATGAGTAGCATTATTAATTTTATCAACAAATGGATTTAATAAGAACCAGAATTTAGCCATATTCTGTTGTGCCATATAAGCACTTCTCCATTTAACTTCTTTATGTAGTAAACTACAGAATACTCCTACTACAGAAAACCTTTTAGTCTTACCACTACGTCTATTGTTATTATGTACAGTTTCTAATGGTACTTTTTCATAGTCTACTTTAGGATTCCATAGGGACATTTCCATATCTTCCAATTGCCATTTAGTATATCTACGTAAATCATGCTTAGGAGTATGTTGTCCAAACTTACGTAAGAACCCCATATACATATGGAATAAATCTATTATATGAACATCTGATTCATGTAATTCATATAATTGTTGAGCGAACTTATTCGCTACTTTTGATAGATACACCAATTTGCCTAAGAGCCTCCATATCTAAGTTTTCATCTATTGTGTCAGTCTTTCCCTTAATCTTTACTATGTAATCCACCATACATCTAACTACTTGTGGTGTTACTGTTCCTGCATTAAGTAATTCAAGTAAAGCATCTTCTATAGCTGATTCATCTATTTTCTTATATTCTCTACTCTCCATTAATGCTTCAAGTACTTCTACTGTCATTTTTGAATTAGTTTCAGGTATAACAATTTCCTTTCCTGGTTTTGGTGGTTTCTTTGGTATTAATTTCTTAAACTTCTTTCTCCATTGAGTTCTATATGTTTTAACACTATTCTCTGGATAGTCAGGAAAATGTTCAACGATTTCGGAATTCTTAGTAGAAGGGTTCTTCTTCATGAACTTAAACACTTCTTGCCGTATATTTACTTTCTTCATATATATATTTAATATATATATTTGAAAATATATATATATTTGGTTGGAATAAATTATTATTATTTTAATTATATTACATATATTCTTATAACTTTTATAATTAATTAATAAAAATTACACTATTAAAAAAATTTACACTATTTATATTATTATAGGTAATTTTTATTAATTCCTCTATTTTACGTTAGAACATAAATCCAAAGAACTAATTAATAGAAGTATGTATAATACTTGGAGGTCCCCTTCCAAATGACTTCTTCTCCGTTTTTACTAATTCATGATTGTTTTTTAGACCCGCTAAAATGTTTAAAGTTGATTGTCTCGATTTACCTAAGTATTCCATCACTTGAGTTGTTGTTTTACCATCTGAAATGAATTGTAATAAATCTTTATGAACTATTTGGGGTATATCTCTAAACCATTTCTCTTGTGGAAAACATCCTTGTATATCATTAGTTAAACTATATAATGATACTTCATCTGGTCTTCTGATAGGTCTACCTCTATGAGCGAATTGCATTAACGTTCCAGGACCATGTAAATACTCTAATTTCTTAAAATCAATACCAACCATTTCAGATAATATATTTCTAACCCTTTCTGGTGTATTATATCCACCAAATAGTATTATCCAATCAACATTAGAATATGAATTTTTACCTTCAGCATTACCATAATGATCCCATGCTACATCCATATCATACCGTTCGATTGTTGGGAATATTTCTTTCTGTAAGTTAGTATCAAAACTATTATGTTGCATAATTTTCATAGACCCTATTAATCCCTTATTTCTACCCCTTTCAGACTCATATTGTATTATATGTTTCACTTTTTTTACTAATTCCGTAAAACTATCTGAAACACCATCCTTCATTAAGTTAAGTAAGGTATTTTTCTTATATGAACCCCGTTGAGAATTTAATTTTAATACTCTAACTTCTTTCCATTTAGCTTTAACACCTGTATTGTGTAATACTTTGTAATCATCTTCTATTTGTAGTAGTGTTGTCATTTCAGTAATAACCGTTGGAAGTAAAGCATCACTAAAAATTAATTTATGAAACTTGTGAACTATTTCTCTAATCCTTTCTATCTTCGAAATAAATAATGATATATTGGAATAATCTTTATGCATAAATATATTCTTTTCAAACTGTACAACATCCTTTTCATTATTTTCTAATATCTTGATAATTGAATTCATTATATTATAGGTTTTCTTAACTCTATTTGGATGTTGTAAAGCTACTCGTTTGAATTTACTATTCCATTCCCTTATATCTGATATTTTATATGAACCTAATAATTCTACTATCTTTTCTGTTATCTTTTTAGCTTTTATTTTAATATCTACTTCCCTATCAAATGTGCAATAGTTAGTTATTAATTTAAATATATCTTTCATAGCATTATATATATCTTTTAATGACCTATCTAATCTACTGATATTTTTAGCTAATGAATCAAAACTAATTATATTATAAGCTTTTAATGATACCTGTTCAAAACATAAACCTAAGATATTCTCATCAATTATTCCTACTGGATCTTTAGATTCTTGAAATGAATCTATCATATTAGTATCCATATAAGCTTTAACCATTAACCATATTATATGGGTATCTTCATGACCTTTACGTTTTATTGAATGTATGGCTTCTTGAATTAATTTCCTATGATCACATTCGTAAATATGAGGACAATGACCAGGACTAATCCTTTCATCTTTTTCTGGATAACTACACCAATTATATGGGAAGTAATTTAATTTTTTTAAATAGTATTTAGGGTTCTCATGAAAGTTACACATACAATGAGGATAACCCCGTTCTCTTTGTAATTCGGGTGAAATATTATCAAAATCCTTTCCAAATAAATTAATAATAGCGGGATTTAAATCAAGTTTTAAAGTACGATCATACATTAATCGCATATTTATCTCATCATTCAATTCATGGGTATTATTAATTAATATGGTATTTCTATATTTATTTAAAGATGTTAATATAGATGACCAAGTTTTACCAACACCTTGTAAATGTGTAAGAAAAATAAATTTATTAGATTGAAGGGCTTCTCCAAGATCCTTCTCGAGTTTTTCATGTGGTTTAGTCAAAATAATGTCTCCACGTTATCAGTCATTTCATAGTCACAAGTATCACAATAATATATAAGAAATGTACCATACTGTGATAACCGTTTTAACATGTAAGCATTACATATACCACATACTTTATTTGATTTTGAATATTTTTTACTTGGCATGTTTCATTTTCCTCTCAGATAATTTCTTTAGGAATTCGTATTCGTTATACGGATGATGCGGTACATAATATAATGGGTCATATTTTAATAACTTATGGGTATCTTTATCAACTGGTAGTTTTTTTAATTTCATCATTAAAAATTACCTCCACTTTACAATTTAGACAATAATGTACTGTTTGTATATCGGGTAGTTGTGCTTTTACCATTAAATATCTTCTACACATTGGACATGTGAAAAAAGCATATATTCCAGATATATTAGTTCACCCATTTAATAAAGTTTAATTCAAGAGCATCATAGAAATTTTCTGATTGTACAAGGAAACCGTTGTTTAACATTTCTAATGTTATTCCTTCTTTATTAACTTCTTCTACTATTCTGGTGGAATCCACAACATAAAAAATAAAATCATTTAACCAACAATCAAATTCGATATCGTCGAATGTTTCCTGATTAATTTTCCACATTTGATTATTCGTCCCCGAATATTAAACCTCTAATAAATGTCGACAAATCCACATTAGCAGTTGTTAATATTTTCTTTAGCTTAATACTCTGACTTTTAGTAAGTACAAAAGACATTCGTTCAGTTAAGGGTTCATCAAGTTTATATGGTCTACCTAATTTTATAAATTTCTTAGCATTATGTAGCTGAATCTCTTTTAATGTTTGGATTTCTTCTTCTAATTTTTTTATTTTTAATTCTTCCATTTTTTTACCTCCTTTTTATAAAAAAAAAAATTAATTTAAATATTTTTTATAACATCTCTGTGTTTTTAATTTTCAAATAATGTGATAAAAATTCCAACATATCCTTGTTTATATATCCCCGGAAATTAAGATCATCATATACTTTATTAATCAAGGGATCTTTCTTAAGCATTCTGGCTAAATCATCTCTTATCATATTATAAGCTTTTCTTTCTTTTTCAAGTTCATCATCTGACATTTTTTTTTACCTCCTTATTTAAGGCTATAATAACGTTTCCAGGACTTTAATTCTTTTTCATGATTTTTGAATAAGTTAATGAATTCTTTATCAATATATCCATCATCAACATCATTCCCATCAATGAAATCTGCTTGGGTTTTTACACCATTTCTCATATCTTCGTAATCTTGTTCTGTTAACATTATTATTACCTTATTAATTATATAATATATAATATCAAATATAAACTTTTATATTATATAATATAAAAAGAAAAAAAAAATTTAATTAGATATTATCAATTTATTTCAACATTTTTTATGTTGTGTTTCTTCTCCAGCCCCGTTCCTAATGTTAATAATAACGCAAAGAATACCATTGGATCACCAGTAATTACATATATCTGAATAAATTGTATTAACATTATAAAAAATGTAAATACTAACCTACCCATCCTGATTTCAAATGTGTTGTTTATATAAATTTTTTTCTTTGCAAACTTATTCCATCGTTCAGTTAATCCCATTATTTCATCTCTACTAAACTCATTCGTACTTTTAGTTCGTCTAACTCTTCTTGAATTGTTTTTGGTAATGGTTCATCTTTTATCTCATCCCATTTAGCTACTAAATCACTCCACTTAGGTTTGGGACGTTGATCGTTCCATCTTAAATTATTAAATTCTTCTTCTGTATTAAATTGTGTTGCTCCACCATATTTAACACCTAATCCTACCAATCTTTCTATAGCTATTGCTGTATCCATTATTTTAACCTCATGCTATTTTCCATAACTTTATATCTGCATATACTTCTATTACTCCAAAATTACTCGCTACACCAAATCCAAGTGAAGCTACTGTTGTTTGACATTGTGCTTGGATTTCAAATACTTTTGTACCACCTATAGTAAATTTACCAATAATATAACTTTTAGAACCACTTGCTGTACCAACCATTTCTGATGTACCAATTATTTCATCTGCTGTATCAGAAATATTATATAACTTGGATTTATGACGATTACACGCATAACCAATAGTATAAGCTATTATTATATAAGTTCCAGCAAGTAATTCAAATTGATTAGCTCCTGCTCCACCACCAGCTAATTGACAAGCTGAAGGTTCATCTGTTAATTCATCAGTCCAAACAGTTGTTCTCCATGCTCCAGCAGTAAAGGCTCCACTTTGAACATTATTAGCTTGTCTGTGTTGCATATGAATAAAGTTATTAAGAGTTAATTTATTATCAACATAAGCTTTAATACTCTGTTGGGTAGCTAACATAGTAGCCGAATCAGAACCCATAGCATCTTCATCTTTAACATCAGTAATATTAGCTGTACTTGGAAAATCAATTCCTTTTCCATTCATATCTAAATCTCCACCTAATTGTGGGGTAGCATCTTCCACTACGTTAGCTATTAAAGTAGATACATCCTTTCCATCAACCGTTTGGGCTCCTGCCATAGTAATATTACCAGACATTTCTCCACCAGCTAAGGGTAACATTAAATCAGCATAAGCTTTAACCGATTGTTGTGTTACTAATGCGACAGCTGAATCAGAAGCCATATTATCTTCATCTAATATATCAGTTACAATGGCTCCTGCTCCACCAAGTCTTAATCCATCTTTATTAAATCTTAACTCTTTAGCCCCATGAGTAATTATAAGATTTACAACATCATCATCAACAGCTTCTATAGATACTAAATTTGTAGCTCCAGGATTACCTGTATGTTGATGAATATGTAATAAATCATTTTGAAAGGCTCCTGTACATTCTAATTCGAATGCTCCTTGGTGTGCTCCAGCTGCTGGTGCTACCCATGTAAAATGTAAATGTTTATTTGCAAGAACAAAATGGGTATCTCCCGCTGGATTATCAATATAATCTAATTTTAAAGTATAATAGGATAATGCACTCCATATATTAACTCCATCACCCCATTTAAATCTACCTGTATCCATTTCAAATCCAATTTCTCCATTAGCTAAGGTTGGATCAGTTCCAGTCCAATTAGCTGCTGTATCTCTTCTTATTTGTACTATATCTGCCATTATGCATCTTCTCCATCTATATTTTGTTCTGGTGTATAAACAGAATCTGCTCTTCCACCATCTATATTATAATCTCCTCCTCCTCCACCACCAGCTCCACCTGTATATCTTAACTCGGCTAAACTGGTTAAACTTCCTACGACCCCAGCTACAGTTGATTCTGCCATATCTGGATCATCATAACCTTGTTGTGCATCTTCATCGTATATTTTGGTTATAAGTTTTATATCAAATGAAGTTCCGGTGATTATATTACTCGTGAATTCAAGTTCCGAAATATCATAAATAGGTTGCCATATTCTTTTCTTACATAAGAAATCTTTTTTGGTTATATTAAAATTACCAACCCATTCTATTTCAACAGTATATCCTACTTGAATGTGTTTTTTCTTAACTACATACATAGTAATTAATTGGGTATCTAAGGAATAAATTAATTGTAGATTATCCCCTAATTGTTTAGCTTCGGTATAATTACTGATTTCAGGATCTCTCCAAGCAGGCATTTTATTTTCACCGTATTGATCCTCTTCAATATCTGTAGCTCTACCAACATAATGTACTTGACCTAAATCATTATATGCCCCGATAACAGGAGCTTGTGTTATATGTCTATTAGCAGATGGTGTATATCTTACAACTTTAACATATTGTGTGTTATTATTCCAAGACATTCCAGAAGCTGTTAGATTATTATATTTATTATAGAATATTTCTCCATCTGGTTTATAATGTAATACTGCCCTCTCAAGCATTGTTAAATAATTCCACATTTTCTGTATTTTAGTTTTAAGATCATATTTATATGTTAATGTAAAATTATCTATTTCATCATCATAAAAGAAATGATGTGTTAATCCATTATCTAAAATATATTTTAAAATATAATCAGAATCCCTTAAATTATCAAAGTTCTTTCTAAAAATAATACTAAACAATGAATCTATACCTACTAATTTTACTTCTCCAACAACTTCCGTACCTTCTAATACTCCTTCTGGATATACTATTAATCCAGTCCATGATAATACACCATCAGAATCTTTAAATTCTATTTGTTGTCCTGATTCAAAACTATTTACCGCAGCACCTTTAATTTTCAAATCAGCCCATGATACTTTTTTATATTCTTCTGTTATTTTACAATAAGTAATATCTGCTGTAACATCTACTTCATCGTTAATGTTATCTCCTTGAGTATATCCAGGATCCCAATCATGACCAATACCATCAATATATGAATTTCCATCTGTATCCACTGAAAACTCTAATGAAGTTATTCCATTTCCATCATCATTCACTCCAAAAGCTTGATCATTTAATTCTAACCCTCCATCTACATATAAATCATATGTATTTGGTGCTGAATCGAAATCAATTCTAAGTAAATAATATGTATGATTAACAGCTGGATCTAAAGCATCTGATCCATCTCCAATAATTTTACTGGTATCAATCTTTACTCTTATACAAATATTACCTGTACTATCTTTTAATAATATTTCAGTTTTCTCTGTTACATCAATCACTCTTAAATAAAATTCAACATTTCCAGCTGCTTGTTCTATTGCCGGTAATAAAGCGATCATACCATCACGAAGTATTATTGCTTGTCTATGTCCACCTATTGTTTTATTGGTATCAGTATTAGTATGGAAATCAAACTTATATGATTTATCACCTAAGGGTTCTATAACATGAAAATGAGTTCCATCAAATGATATACCATTATTATCTGTTACTGATAATTCAATTTTAAAATTATCATCTTGTAAAACCCAATCTTCATCATATTTATATATTCTATCATCGTTATCAGAACCTACATAAAAATGATCTCCATCCCATTCAACACTCGCAGGTGTACTAACTACACTATGGGTTTCTACATATACAAAAGCCGATGTATATTTATATATTAAATCATCAGCATTATCAGCAACATAAAAATAAGTTCCATCCCAACATAATCCATTACAATCAGTATTATTAGCATGTAAAGCGATTTTAGTTATATATACCCAAGCATCGGTATATTTATATACTTCATTGTCAACTTGGTCTAATACCCAAAAATTAGTTCCATCCCATTCAATTCCTACTGGTGATGAGTTAAACGCATCTAAGGGCCAGTCATCCCATGCTCCTAAATATGACCAATCTGATTCATATTTATAAATTTTTAATCTTCCATGATCTAATACCCAAAAATTAGTTCCATCCCAACATACACCAGAAGGACTATCATTTGGACCAACCCCAGCATGTAAGGCAGTTGAAGATAACGGAACAAGATAAAAATCAAAAAATTCAATAGAACTATCATAATCCCATGAACGTTTAATAGCTTGAAATAATGCCATTACCATACACCCCTGAAGACGATTTGCCAATTATAAAATAACTCATCTTCAGATCTTTCATATGAAGCATTTATTAATTTACCTGGTAAATAATATACTATAGCGGGTGTATCATTTACAAACGGTTCCCATATTTCTCCACGTTTTCTATAACCAATATGTAATACTTCGGTTGTATTTAATAAATGTTTCTTATATAATAATAATAAGTTAGCCATCTTGGTATTCCGTTCAGTTTCGGAACTTCCTCCAAATCTCCCATTAACCATAAAAATATCATGACCTTCACCAATACTAATATCAACGGCGACACCCATAAAGAAATCTATTACATCAAATATATAATTAGGTTTATGCTTAATCTCTCCAGCATATGGTAAAAATATTCCTTCTACACCTTCAGTATATAAATCCCAATCAGCTTCTTTAATATGATCATGATCTGTTTTCCAATCATCATTATTTACACCATCTGACTCCAGAATAAATAATCCATAATTAGTAGAATTTTTTATAAAACTAACCAATTTGTATCATCACCTGTTCTACCATTTTTTGTGTAAATCTGTCAATATTATCAATTACAGCATCTCTTATATTAAGATGAATATGAATTTCTGAATTTTTTGTTCTTGCTTCATTAGCAGGAATTACTTGTTCTCTCGCATGTAATTGATATAAACCTGTATATGGAACAGAAGATGTTCCACTCTGAAGACTTGGTATTTTTGGAATACCCTTAAACATTCCAAATGTTATTAATTTTAATAATGAATTTATTCCACCGATAATTATATTAATAAACCAAATAAATCCATTCCCGGCTATTCTAAGTAATGAAGATATACCACCGAGCATATCTGTAACAACTTTAACTACTGGTATCAAAAGTTCGAGTACCCATGTGAAAGCCATAAGTACGGGTACTAATACCATTCCAACTAATCTCCCTATCTCTTCCATTAAAGCTATCATCACAGGATCTGTTAACACTTTTAAAAATGGAATTAATACAGGCATTAATGTTTTTAATATTGAAGCTCCTATAATTTTAAGTAAAGCATTAAATGTTCTTATTATAGGTGCGATTGATTTAAGAGCACTTGCCATAATACCAAATGAACCAGATGCTTGTTTTGCTGTATTAAACGCACCCTTCATTGCCACCCAAGTCTTTTTCTTGGTTTTAGCAATAGCGGTAAACACAGCTTTAACCATCGGTACCATTACTGACATTTTTATCTACTCTTATTTATTAAATTTTGTAATCTATTATTAGTATTTTGTTTTACTTCATTCATACTTCTAAATGCTATTACAGTTGACATGAATGCGAATTCGTTTGGATCTTCTGGACAATATCCACCCAATTTCTCCCGAACCATCATTTCTGTAAGCCATCTAAATTCTTTTGGATTATCTAATGCCCATGCTTCACGGGCTGAGTCTGTCCTAAGATTGGTGATTTCATAACCTTTTTTTTTTCCATATTCTTTTCACCATACTGATTTATATATTTTTCAAATAGAAAATCACCTATCTCTTTGAAAAGGTAATTCAATTCATATTCATCATTATCTAAATCAGCTTCGGTAATCTTAGGTTGTAATACAGCATTAGTTAAAAGATAATTATTAATATCCACTTTTTTAGATATATCAAATCCTTTTAAATCAGCCATCTCCATATCACTAAAATTTAAATCTTCGAATTCGGAAAGTTTACCATCCATTCCTTGTCCCATTGTAATTATTAACTCTTCTAATTTACATTCCATTCTATATGGGAGTCTGGAATAAATTTTTAATATGTGTTCACCAATTAAAAAATCATCTATTTTACTCAATTTTTTTAACCTTTTTATTATTTTATATTAATTTATATTAATTTATTTTAAACCATTAAAAAATTTAAATTTGGGGTATTTAACTCCAAGCTTTCCCCGTAAAATATTCAAAACTCAAATATCCTTCAATTGTACAAGTCGCTACACAATCAGGAGCTAACTTTAATTTTAGATTATACTTTTCTACCCAATCTATCGGGGCTGATATTTTTTCATCTATTGGAAGCAATCTTAATGAACTAAAATTCCATGTAATATAATCATTGGTATCAGTTCCACGAATTCCTTTCACTTGAAGTACAATTGGACTCGCATAATCACTTGGGTGTTGATCCGCTAATTCATATATTGTTACATCCATAGTTTTCATATCTATTCCAATATCAAAGTTTCTTAAACTAAAATCAACTCCGGAAGCAAAATCCCCTCCACCATCATAATTATGCTGAAGTTCATTTTCTATCCTTATTGAGAACGCTCTTTTAGTACCTAATAATGCTCCACCAGAAGTGAATGTAAAATTTTTATTAAATGAATGCCATCCATAATTCTTTTTAGCTCTATGAAATGGGGTATGTCCTTTTGTCCATAATACACCATTTGGTCCATACATTTTAGTTATATCAGTCGCACTTGTTTTAAATGAAGCGCAAGTATAATCTATATCTTCTTGGGCAACTCCACCTTCTTCACATGAAAATTCATAATTTGCTATTGTAACCCCGAATAAATCCATTATTCTATTTTGTCCTGATAATATTCTCTGAATATGAAATCCGAAGTTCTGACCTTCTATAGTATCTTCATCAAATGTAATTACAACTTTAGTTCTACCATTAGTTGATGTTGAAAACGAAAATCCGGTCGCTCCTGCTCCATCATGAGTATCATCAACAGCTCCATTATTATCATTGGTTATAATTAATCCTGGACTTGGCGCTCCAGGATTAGTACAAGTAACATCATCCAAAGCATCTATAACAGCTTGAATCGCAGCCGCTATTGTATTT
>Ga0209976_10000783_pt1 | contig 19701 bp, 18 predicted proteins | sample SumtaG_FD_182806 | JGI IMG/M metagenome (GOLD analysis project Ga0209976, IMG submission 182806) | Deep subsurface microbial communities from Indian Ocean to uncover new lineages of life (NeLLi) - Sumatra_00157 metaG (SPAdes) (version 2) | ecosystem: Environmental > Aquatic > Marine > Oceanic >...
CCCTCACCCCCTCCTGGAGGCGAACGCAGTGAGCCGTTTGCTCGGTCCCGGCTATATTCACGTCTACACCGGGGACGGTAAGGGCAAGACCACAGCCTCCTTCGGTCTGGCCCTCAGAGCGGTAGGCAACGGACTGAAAGTGCTCGTTATTCAGTTCATGAAGGGGCCGGAGATGACCGGTGAGCGCCATGCCGCCCTGCAACTGGCTCCCGATATGGAAGTAAGGCCCATGGGCAGAGATGGGCTGTTGCATCCAGGTGATGTAATGGATGAGGACCGAATTCTTGCTGAAAAGGCTCTCGAAGCGGCCGGCAGTGAAATGACAGACCATTGGTGGGACATGCTGGTTTTGGATGAGATAAACACAGCTTGTGCTCTTGGTCTCCTGACGGTGGATGGTGTGCTCAGGCTCATGGATCTGAAGCCTGACGGTCTTGAACTTATTTTTACCGGACGGGGAGCGCCGGAAGAAGTGATCGAAAAAGCGGATCTCGTAACTGAGATGCGGGAGATCAAGCACTATTACGCTAAAGGAGTTAAAGCGCGAAAAGGGATTGAGAAATAGGGCCGATAACTACTGGCCTTCCCGGAGCGGGAGAGTGGGGGAGCGGGAGAGTGGGAGAAAAACTCGTTGGTTATCCCCCTCTCACCCCCTCGCCCTCTCTTGATAGCCCGGTTTGGAGATTAGCGGCTGAGCGGGTTCTGCATAGCGAGGATTAATGATGAAGAAAATACGTGTACTTATCGCGAAACCGGGTCTTGATGGTCACGATCGAGGAGCCAAGGTAGTGGTTCGCGCACTCCGGGACCGTGGTTTCGAGGTCATCTACACAGGACTTCACCAGACCCCCGAGCAGATCGCGGCTGCAGCTGTCCAGGAGGGTGTGGATGCCGTGGGCCTGTCCATCCTGTCAGGTTCCCACGGCACACTGGTGCCGAGGGTCGTCGAGCAGCTCAAGGAGAGGGGAGGCGATAAGATCCTGCTTTTCGTGGGCGGGATCATCCCCGCCGAGGATATTGAAACCCTTAAACAAGCCGGTGTTATGGATGTATTTACACCTGGCTCTCCTACATCACAGATCGCCGATGCCATCACCCGGGCAGTGGAGGGGAAATAGAACTTGCCCTCAACTAACGTGACTACCGAAAGGGGAGACGGCTGGGCTCTGATAACTCTGTCCTCTCCTGGGTCTTCCCTTGGGTCTTCCCCTGGGTCTTCTTCCAGCGCTCTGAACAAACTCGGAACAGACACCCTAATCCTGCTGCTGAAAGAGATCAGGGCAAACCTGTCAGATGGCTGCCGGTGTCTGGGTGTTACCGGTGTTGGGGACTCCTTTGCGGTTGGTGCTGACCTGAAGGAGGTTTGTGGTCTGACTCCGGCCACTGCCCGTGAGTTTTCGGATCTGGGAAACTCAATATTCCGATTTCTGGAAAACTCGGAAACAATGGTCGTGGCTGGAATCGACGGTTTCTGCCTGGGCGGCGGCCTGGACCTTGCCCTCGCGGCTGACTGGCGCATTGCTACTTCCCGGTCTGTTTTCGCCCACCCAGGGGCGGATCTGGGCCTCATCACAGGTTTCGGGGGGACACAGCGCCTTCCCAGGCTCATCGGCGCCGGAAGAGCGGTCCACTGGTTGTACACCGCCGAAAGGATTGATGCCGCAGATGCCTACACAGCGGGCTTTCTTCAGGAAATTTCTTCCGAGGGCGATTTTCAGAATGTTCTTATGAAAAGGATTCGGACCTTCGCAGGTCTGTCACCCGAGTGGATCAGGGATGTAAAGCAGAGGTTCAAATTCTATAGCGATGGATGGGGCGGTGGCCGGATGATTAGTGATGATTTCACAAAAAGTCATCAACGCGCCCCGGGCGGGGCGCCCAGATCAATGGCGGGCAAAGTAAGTCATTGATTTGTAAGGAAAGCGAAAATGACACTTTTCGTTTTCCCCAAAGAAATTATGGATCTCAAAAAAGTCACGCCAGGACTTTTTGCGACCCTATCAGTAGAGGAGGGTGCGTGTCTCAGACTGATGAGCTTATCAAGGGTATCCTTCGAAGGGACCCCTGGTCCCTTGGAAGATTAGCCCGTATGATCGATGATGATCTCCCTGGGAAAGATGAAACCCTGACTCAGCTCCATGCCATGGGAGGACATTCCCGGATAGTGGGCATAACCGGCCCCCCCGGCGCGGGCAAGAGCACTCTTATCAGCAGTCTTATCGGGGAGGGCAGGGAACGGGATCGGACCGTTGCCGTCCTCGCTGTCGATCCCACGAGTCCCTACTCGGGGGGAGCGGTTCTCGGGGATCGGGTGCGCATGCAGGAGCATGCCACCGATCCCGGTGTCTATATCCGGAGCCTGGCAACACGGGGGCACATGGGAGGGCTCAGCAGATCGGTCCAGCACCTCGTAACGCTGCTGGAAGCGGCCGATTTTGATCTCATTATCCTTGAAACGGTGGGTGTGGGTCAGGAGGAGGTCGAGATCATGGATTTCGCCCAGACAATCGTTTTCGTTACGGTCCCTGGTCTCGGTGACGGGATCCAGGCCATGAAAGCGGGGGTCCTTGAGATCGCTCACATTTACCTCGTCAACAAGGCGGACCGGCCCATGGCCGATTCCACAGTCAAGGACCTTCAGGCTATGCTTTCCATGTCAGATGATAAAAACGCCTGGATCCCGCCGGTACTCACCAGCGTTGCCACCGAGGGAACAGGGGTTGTCGAGGTCATGGATGAAATGGACCGGCATTTCGCCCACCTGGAAGCCTCTGGTGGCCTTGAAAGGTGGCGCCGGTCGGTCGCCGGATCTACAATCACGGGGGCTGTCCGGGGTATCATAGAGGGGTCCTTAATTGATCTTTTTAACGGGAACAACTCTGAATTCGAGGCCGATATCAAAAGAGTGAGTAGTAAGGAGGAGGACCCGTTGTCCGTCGCCAGGAAATGGCTACGGAAGCTTGATCTCAGCGGGGACTGAGATCAAGCGAAACGGGGAGGGGGTGAAACGGCGAAACGGAGTAAAACCTGGTTTTTGGCTTGACGTTCTAAATCTCCGATTCCCCGTTTCCCCGATTCTCCGTTTCAAACGAATTTTACAGGAGGTTGAAAGCCATGGACTTCTACGACATCATAAAGACCCGCCGCAGCTGCAGAGTGTTCAGCGATCAGCCGGTGGAGCGAGATAAACTTGAGCGCATCACCGAAGCCGCAACCTGGGCACCTTCCGGGAAGAACCGGCAGAACTTCAGGGTGTTTGTTGTGGCGGGAAAAAAGAAAGAGGAACTCGTTGCCATCGCTGACAGGTCCTTCCCTCTCATCGAAAAGAGCCTCCAGGAAATGTACGACGAGAAAATCGTTTCCTTTACCCGCAACTTCTTCAAAACCCTGGGCGGGGCACCGGTGCTGCTCGTTTTTTATTCGGTACCTACAGAGGAAGGCGAGTTTGTGGATACACAGAGTGTATCGGCCGCAGTCCAGAACGCCCTTTTGGCAGCAACTCACGAGGGCCTGGGAAGCTGCTGGATGACCAACCCTGTCCATCTCAGGGAGGATGTGGACAAAATACTGGGGATCGAGGGGATGGACCTCATGGCTTTTGTGCCCATCGGCTACCAGGGGAAGGAACCTCCGAGGCCGCCGAGGAAGGAAGGAAGGGTGGAGTGGGTTGGTTTCGAATGAAAGCATTCGAAACCAACCACATGACACGGAGATGGGGAGACACGGGGACACGGAGAATCTGAAATAAACCGCACGACGCGGGGATGGGGAGACACACTTTGATCCCGCCTTGGGCGGGACTAGGGCAGGCGGAGAACGCGGAGTGGATCGTTAATCGAAACCTATCCACTGTAATAGCGTGAGTGAGTATCGTTGAGGTAAGTGTGAAAGAAGGGAATACTTTCGATTACACTTTCTTGTTGTATGTTACAGTTGATCGGTTTTTAGCTGGACAACCTGAACCTTTAGGAGGGAAACATGAGAAGAGTGATAGCTTAGTCGATCGTTGTATCAGCCTTGTTCGCGTTCGTGGCTTGCGGTGGTGGTGGAGAAGGAGGAAAGACGACGAAGTTGTTTGGTGTCACCGTCGGTAAGGCAACTCCTGCGAATGGCGGTTCCCTTGTGCTGCTCAGCCCGGATGATGGCTCCCTCATTAGTAGTGTCGGACCCGTTGGATACTTTATTAACGGTCTCGAGTACGATCACGTGAGCAACAAACTCTACGGCACAACGTCGAACAAGGACCCTGTGTTCCCAGATGGGCTAATCCAAATCGATATGCAAACAGCTGCCGCGACAACCATCGGCGCGTCGGGGATGATGGTCAGCAACCCGACGGTGAATTCCACCGGTGAGATGTTAGGTTTCTCCCAGAATTCTGGTGAGGACACGCTGATCACTTTCGATATAATCACGGGAGTCGCAGCCACTATTGGGAATCCCGGTTTAAGGCTTTGGGAAAATGGATTGGCTTTCGACAGTGAAGACACACTTTATCTTGTACATGGGAATGGCGAAATTTACACCATTGATGCTGCTGACGGTTCGGCAACCTTTATGTCCTCTATTGGAACGAGGGCTCACCACGGAGATTTTCACCCGGAAACAGGTTATTACTGGGGTATTGATGAGACATACAATTCCATTGGATATAGTGATGCGCCGAGAGATCTGCTGGTTGTCGATTTTAACACGCCTGCTATTATCTCAACCCTGTCCACGGTGAATGATCTGCATGCGGTAACCTTCTATTACGACTGAGATTTAATGTCGGGTTATTTCAGGGTTTAGTCGTAAATTCAAAGGGGGCGGGCTGCCTGCAAATAGGCGGTCCGCCCCGTCTACTTTGGAGGGTAAGGTTGTGAATAGACGCCAAGTTGTATGGTTCTTATTTGTGGTTTTTCTGTTCGGGGCCTTGACCGGATGCTGGGGCGGGTCATCTAGACCTGAGATCGTTGTAAACTCCCTCCAGGACATGGCCGATCCGCCCGAGGGGACTGTGACCATCCGAGACGCTATTGAGCGGATCAATTCCGGGGGAAGGATTTCCTTTGCCGACTCCTTAAGCGGCGGCACCATCGATCTTGCCATCATCGGGGAGGAGCACTCGATCCTGAAGGGAGAGGTTTTTACTCTTATTTTCGATCCTATGCCACCGCACTGGCAATTTGATGGTTACCTGGAGCGAGACTACGGAGCTTCGGCTCTTTATGCCGCCAAAAATATTACCATCGACGCATCAGACCTTCCGGACGGCATCACTCTTAACTGGGCAGGCGGAGAGGCTGATCCAGCCCGTGTCCTGGCAGTGTACGGCGACCTCACCATGGAGAACGTCAATATTTCCTCCGGGGTCGCCAGCGCCGTGTTCCTGACGAGTACTTTCAATGAGCAGGGTTACACCCTTGCCCGCGGCGGCGGTATTGCTGTCTGGGGGGTTGCTCGCATTTCCGACTCCACCATCAGCGGGAACATGAACAAAGGTGAATCTGCAGGCAGCCGGGACAGGGGGGCATTCGGCGGGGGTATTTACGGGGACGTCCTCGTCCTGGAAGACTGCGTCGTCGCGGGGAACTCGGTGAAGGGTTACGGTGCCGCGGGCGGGGGAGTCTACTCGGTGGGGGGCAGGGATTCGCCGGAGAACTCCAGCCTCACGAGGTGCGCTGTAACGGGGAACCGTGTTGCCGGACAGCATACCTACGGCGGCGGCGTTTACACCGACGGCGGAGGACGCGGTAACAGGAAGCCTATCACCCTTTCAAACTGCACCATTGCCAGGAACCTGGTTATGGCTAATCCGGATATACCGGAACCCGACCCTCTTGATGACGAGTTTTACTATCGCGGCGGCGGCGTGTACATGTCCAACGGGTACCTTTGGATCGACGGGTGTACTATCGCTGAAAACGTTGTGACCGGCTATGCGGCTACTTTCCACGGGGAACCGAACATGAGCGGCGGAGGTGTGGCCGCGACGGTGGGGGATGCCCACGTTGTGGAGGACATGCAGGTTCAGCAATCCATCATTGCCGGAAATACGGTCAACGGGGAGGCTGGAGACCTGTTCACAGGCTCCCTCGTGGGTTTTTACAGCTATGGGTACAACCTCATCGGTGACCTGAACTTTGATCATATTCTTCCGCCAATCCCTCCCTGGTTGTCCCTTAGCAGAAAGCACTATCCGAAGGAGGGCGATCTTGATGGGATCGAGCTCTCTGAGGTACTGTCCCTTGGCAACGTCCAGCTACATGCAACTATCCTTTCCGCGGGAGCCGATTCGGGATCTAATGCTGTTCTCTGGTATCCTCCTGGCGGGTTCGCACTGGACACTATACCGGGAGCCGGTTACCAGATCCCCTATGTCAAGGCAGGTTTCTCCGGTCAGCAGTTCCCCGAGGGTTTCCTCGATGACGTCCTTAACCAGATCGACACATTGTACGGTATGGACTACAGCTCCATGTACGGCACGAGGGATCTCTCACTAGTTTCCTTTTACGGACCTGCCGTCACCTGGCCATCCGAGCCGGCGAATACGGAGTGGATCACATTCTGGAGGGATCTTGACGCCGCTATCGCCGATAGCCCCGGTCCCCTGGGGATCGAAAAACTCGCGGATGATTTTTGGGGTCAACCATTTGCCAGTGGTAACGGTCCGGAGATAAGCAACCTGGGCATTTCAATCGGCCTCGTAGCCACCGACCAACTGGGCAACCGGCGTCCCGCCGGTGTCAAAGGGGACATAGGGGCGATTGAAATACCTTAGGGCAAAACCGTTTGACACGGAGATGGGGAGACACGGGGACACGGAGAAAATGATTGTTCTCCGCGTCGCCGCGTCTTCGCGTCACCGCGTCTTGAAAAAAAGCCGGAGGAATATCATGCTGAACTTTGAAGAAGTCGCCCTCACCTACAACATCACGCCCGAATCCGAGATCACAGACCGGATCTCACGTTTCCAGAAAATCCTTCAGCGCCAGGAGATAAAGGCCGCAATTATCATGCAGCTCATCGACCGGTTCTACTTTTCGGGCACGATCCAGGACGGTGTACTGCTCATCCCTGCCGAGGGCGATCCACGCTATCTTTGCCGCAGGTCGGTGAAAAGGGCCAGGGCAGAGAGCCCCCTTCAGGTGGTCCCCTTCAAGAGCTTCAAGGAGGTTCCCCTGTCTTTAGAAGACCTTGGTGTCCTGCACGCCACCCGGCTCGGACTCGAACTGGACGTTATCCCGGCCGCTCTGTACCTGCGCTTTACCTCCATGGTGGAAGGAGCGGACTGGGTGGACCTGGGTCCACTCGTTCGGGAGATCCGGGCCATCAAGTCTCCTTATGAGATCGACCGCATCAGGGCCGCCGGTGTGCAGGTGGGAAAGGTGGTTGACACAGCCAGCGAGGTCCTTACTGAAGGGATGAGGGAGGTGGAGTTTGCCTCGATCCTGGAAAAGCAGGCCCGGGAACTGGGTCATCAGGGCATCCTCCGAATGAGGGGATTTAACCAGGAGCTTTTCTACGGTCACATATTCTCCGGACCGGACGCGGCGGTCATATCGCACCTGGACGCTCCCCTTGGAGGAAAAGGAATGAACCCGTCCGTGGCTCAGGGGGCGGGCCTCAGGACTATCCGCCGCGGGGAGCCGGTGGTCGTGGACTTCGTGGGCAATGTGGGGGGATACCTCATCGACCAGACGAGGATAATGGTCCTCGGTGATCTGGAGGACGAACTGGTCGAGAGTTTCGGGCAGGCGCGTACCATAGCAGACGCCGTTGTTTCAGCGGCGGATCCGGGTGTCTTGTGGAGTGCCCTGTGGGACGTGGCCACGGTGACCGCTCAGGATCTGGGCGTGACGGACCGGTTCATGGGACCGGAGGGCGAACAGGTCCGATTCGTTGGCCACGGCATCGGTCTCGAGGTGGACGAGTACCCATTCCTGGCTCCGAGGCTGGACTTTCCCCTCGAGACTGGGATGGTTTTTGCCCTGGAACCCAAAATTTTCCACCCGGGTACAGGGATCACAGGCATTGAGGATACCTACCTTGTGACCGATGACGGCCTGGAACGGCTTACGGTGACGGAGAGGGAAATCATAACAGTCTAGAGCCTAAAGCCCAAAGGCCAAAGTCCAAAAATTAGAACTAAATACCCAGTGACCATGTTAGTCAATGTAACAAACCATCATGTTTTAAAGAGGACAAAAGGAACTGTGATTTTCTTTGGTTTTTGGACTTTGGACTTTGGTCTTTGGCCTTTGGGTTTCTGGCCCCGTCGGGGCCGGAAATTTTGTTTTACTGTCATTTACTCATGTAAAAGCGCCATGAAAATAAAACATCGGTTATCTGATTGCTCGACTAAAAACGCTGTACCCCGTACTTCGGTCGTTTTGGTCCGCAAACCATCTGCACCCGCAGGTGAACACTCTCCACGGGCCTCTGAAAATCCAATGTTATCTTAATTTATTGGAGTATGAGCCTTTCCGGAAGAACTTCCCCGGCGTTAATGGAACCTCTGGAGTGTTCTTTCCTTTTTTGGTGTGTTCATTCCCCCTTTTTTCTTGACACGATTAAAACAGTGTTATAAAAATATCTGTATATCGTACAGTAAAACAGCATATTAAATCATTAAATAAGCTGACGAAGGGGGTGGCGAAAAGGTTCACCCGTTTCTTTTCCTCAACTAACAGTTCAGTTCGCCCATCTACTTAAAGTCGCCTTTGCGGGGGGGGCAAATATCTGAATATCGGGGCATTGCGCCCGGGCGTGACAAAGGCTGCCTAAACCCCGGAAGTACCCGAGGCCAGCCAGATCGCCGCAATCGCCAGGGAGGAGAGATAGGAACTATGCAGGTCAAGACGAAAACTCAGGATCCTAAGAACCCATATTTCCAGCCCGAGATCGAGACCATGCCGGTCGAGAAGCTCAAGGAGCTTCAGCTCGATCTTCTCAAGAAACAGGTAAATTATGTTTACGACAAGAACCCGTACTTTAAGAAGGTTTACGATGACGCCGGTTTTAACCCGGGCGATCTTAAGACCCTCGATGATATAAGCAAAGTGCCGTTCATGGAGAAGGGGACCGTCCGGGACGGTTATCCCACGAAGATCGTCACAGGTGACATGTCTGAGATGAGGCAGATGCACAGCACATCGGGAACCACGGGCAAACCGGTTCTCATTTTTGCCAACGAGCACGATATCGATCTGTGGGCCGACCGGAACGCCCGGGAGCTATGGATGGTCGGGATTCGCCCTGGCGATATTTTCCTGAACTCCTTCGGGTACGGTCTTGCCACGGGCGGCTTCGGATTCCATTATGGCGTGCAGAGGATGGGCGCCACGCCCATACCGCTGTCCGGCGGCCAGTCCGACAGGATGGTTGATATCCTGGTGGACCTGCCGGTCCATTCGTTCTGTGCGACACCATCTTTCGCCCTCTATGTCGGTCAGAAGGCCCAGGAGAAGGGCTTTGATCTTGCCAAGGACTCCACCTGCAAGGTCAGTCTCCACGGAGCAGAGCCCTGGCCATGGGCGACTCGCGTCAAGATCGAAGAATTGTTCGGCGTCAAAGCCTACGACGAGTTCGGCATGACCGAATTCCTCGGGCCCGGCATGACCTGCGAGTGTGAGGCGCGTACCGAGGAGATGCCCCAGAAGATGCACGCCTGGGCCGATCACCTCTTGGCCGAGTGCATCAATCCTGACACAGGCGAGCCTGTAGGGGATGGTGAGGACGGGGAGATGGTGTGGACCAACCTGGTCAACACGGGAACTCCCCTTATCCGCTTCAGGAGCCGGGACCTGGCCTCCCTGACCTGGAAAGTCTGCCCCTGCGGCAGGACCCATCCCAGAATGGCGGCCATCAAGGGGCGCTCCGATGACGCCGTTTCCATCTCCGGCCTCATCGTATTCCCGAGTCAGGTGGAGGAAGCTTTGTCTCCGTTCCCGGAGATGGGAGCCAACTTCCGCATCGTCGTCGAGACCGATCAAAGAGGCATGGACTTCTTCACCCTCAGGGTCGAGCTCAAGGACAAGGAATTCCTGAGCGACAGCGCCCTCGTCGAGCGCCTGAAGACCGAAATGAAAAATGCGGTCAAGGGAGTTACCGACGTGAACCCGAAGGTCGTGGACCTCATCGGTCCCGACGAACTGCCCCGTGCTACTTCCGGCGAGGGCAAGACCGCCAGCGCCCGGGTCGATGACAGGCGCAAGAAGTAATATTGAAAAACAAAAAAAATCATTAAAGGAAGGAGGTGTAAATATGGAGCAGCGCAAACGCATGCGGGTTCGCATGACGGAAGAGGATTATAAGCTTTCGACAAGTGTTGAGCCCAAGGAATCGTTGGAGACCTGGCAGAAGGTTATTTCCGCGGCATGGGACATGACTATCGTCGCCGTGGCCTACAACGACATGCGCATCCCTCTTAGGAGGGTGCCCGAGACCCTTGAGACGCTGGAGACCGAGATCAGCAATGTCAGTGACGAAACGACACTGGACGTCATCGAAGAGGAGATAAAGACAGGTATTCGTCATTTCTCCGACATCCTGGAAAACTCCAGGGACAGCAGGGACCGGATGGACCGGATCCTTCGCGCGACCTGGAATCGCAGGGTGGAGCTCAAGAGTTAAACGGCTTTTTCAGCCAAGATTAGGATGAAAGGAGAACAGGTTATGGCAGAGGCGACTATCCCCACTTTTATGAGGGGAAAAGACAAGATCATGTCCCTCTCTGATGCGGTTAAGACCTTCGTAAAAAAAGGCACCTGCATCTGCCCGGGCGGCTTCAGCTATACCAAGAAGCCTATGGCCCTGGCACGTGAGGTGATCCGTCAGGATATCACGGACCTTTTCGTTACCATGAACGGTGGCGCCTCCATCTGTGAGTTCTGGGCTGCAGCCGGACTGGTTAAACTTCTGGACACGACGTATATCGGACTGGAGGGCATCCAGCCGGTGGCCTACAGTGTCCGCCGCTCCATTCAGGACGGTACCATCGACGTAGAGGACTATTCCAACTACGGCTACGGCCTCAGGACGGTTGCGGGTCGCTACGGCTGGCCCTTCGCTCCCTGTATGTCCGAGTTCGGTACCAGCTTTATGGATAATGACACCTTCGCCAAGATGGGACTTCGCGGCAAGAAGGCCGACGGGTCCTGGATCCATCCCTCCATCGCCCCCAAGCGAATGGAAGTCATTGAGGATCCCTTCGATGGTTGGGGCCTGCGCCCCCACGCATTCGAGGGCGGCGACGGTACCTCCAACCAGACCAACGCTCTTGAACTGATCCGCGAATCGACGGCCTACACAGGCAACAAGGGTGTCAAGGTTATTCTGGTTCCGCCTATCCTCCCCGAGGTGACCATTATCCTCGCCCAGAGGGTCGGTGAGAAGGGTACTACGCGGATCGAAGGTATCCTGGGTCCTGACGCTGAGCAGGCTATTTCCGCCAAGTACTGTGTTGTTCAGACTGAGAAGGTTGTTACGGAAGAAGAGCTCCGCGCCCAGCCCTACTCCAACACTATCGCCATGCAGTACATCGACTCCATCGTCGAGGTGCCCTACGGCGGTTTCCCCGGTCAGGTCCCGTATTACTACGACTACGACTGGGATTTCTGGAGAGCCTACACCCAGATCAATCGGAAGGACAAGGCCGAGGTCAACAAGTACATTAAAGACTGGGTCATGGAAGACGAGTGGACCTTCCTGTCCACCCGCCCGGGTGACGGGTATCCCACGATCACCGGAACCAAGGGTCTCCAGAGGCTCTTCGAACTTCGTGCCGATGCAATATATGGCTACAAGCCTGGTCTGGCCAGGCCCCTGTAAAGGCTTTGGCTGAATCTTCTTGCCCAATGAGGAGGTAAGATATGTCCGTTATTAGACAATCCGATCCCAAGGCCTGGACTCATGTCGATGACACTGAGTACGAGGCCTATTGTAAGGAGAAGGGGGTCGATCCAGAGAAGTATACGACCATGGAGCTGCTTTGCATCGCGGCCGCCCGGCAGACCTATGACTTTTCGTTCATTTTTGCCGGAACCGGCCTTCCCATGATCGGATGCATGATGGCCCAGCATACTTACGCACCCAACGCTCTCATCATCATGGAGGCCGGAATCCTCGATCCCAAGCTTATCGAGGTTCCCATCTCCGTGTCTGAGGCTCGGGGCGGCTACATGTGCTCCACTCTCTCCAACATGGCCGATACCTTCGGCACCTTCGCCCAGCGCGGTTTCTGCACCTTCGGGATGCTTGGCGGCGCCGAGTGCGACAAGTACGGTAACCTCAACTCCACCGCCATGGGCGGCTATTACTCCAAGAGCGCCCGTGACGACGGCAAGACCGGTCCTACGGTGCGTTTCGCCGGATCCGGAGGCGCCAACAACATCGCTTCCTATGCCGACATGGGTCTGGCCATGATGGTTCAGGAGAAGAGACGTTTCCCCGAGGTGAACGAGTACGTAACTTCCTGCACCGGCACCAGAGGTCCCCTGGGTACTCCAGAGGACCGCTGGCACATGGGTCTGTTCCGCGGAAGCGGGACCACCATCGTGTCCGACCTTTGCATCTTCCGCTCCAGCCCCGAGACCGGCGAACTCGAGATGTCGGAGATCTACCCCGGTGTCGACGAGGCTCTCGTTACGGAGAACGTCAGCTGGACACTCAAAAAAGCGAAGGACTTCAAGCCTTTCGCAGCTCCCTCTCACGAGGAGATCAAGATCGCACGGATGGTTTGTGATCCGAACAGGATCTACCTTGGCCGCAAGACCAAGAGAGATCTGGCTGCAGAGAAGTAAATCGCTATTCCAGCGGGAGGGGACATGTCGTCCCCTCCCGCACCACTACCCTCAGCTCTCTGTGCACAGGGGGTACTTTTTGTTGGTTATAGAACGAAAACATCATCTTTCCATTGCGGATGCACCGATGGAATGCTGACACACTACGGATTACTGGAGGAGGGGCACCACAGCCATGTACGACGACTTTAGTTACAAAATATGTGAGTTCGAGAGAAAACTGGACCTGGACGAGATCAAGGCCAAACTGGAATCCTGGAGCGAAATGCCGGGCAACTATACCGCGCTCGGAGACAGAGGAGCTCGGTACACCCCTGAAAGCTGGGGTTTGCCTACTGTGTACTTTCCCACCGACGGGATGACACTGGAGGTTGTGACCAAGGACTGCGACCTGGCCGACGTCGATGACTTTCTTTGCAATCTGGCACAGCTTCTGGGGTGTAAGATCCTCACTGAGTATCTGGAGTACAGCTGAAAACTAATTCAACATTCAATATTCAAAATCTAAAAAGGAAGAGATTTGATCTTGAATCTTGAACTTTTAATTTTGAATTGATTTTACCCGGGGGGGTATAGCCTATGAAAGATCGATTCACGAGAAATCCCGCAGCGCACGATCACTGGGTCAAAGGGAACGAACTGTTTGACCGTGGGAAGATATTGCCGGCCATCGAATATTTCAAGAACGCCGTCAGGGCGGATAGCAATTTCGCGGAAGCATACAGTAACATGGGTATTGCCTACTTCGACATGAAGGACTACCGTAACGCCCAGGAGTGCTTTAAAAAGGCGGTTCTCATCAAGCCTGATTTCGTGGAAGCTCTTCTTAACCTGGGTTCCGCTTTTCTTTTCGATGAGCAGCCGGTTAAGGGATTAGAGGTGCTGACCAAAAAACCGAGGCTTCAGGACGCGGCTCTGGCTTACGAGCAGGTGATCAACCTGAAGCCGGAAATGGCGGAAGCCTATATGCATCTCGGACTCGTATACGAGCAGATGGACCGGACAGATGACGCTCTTAAAGTCTATAAGCGATTCAAGGAACTGTGGGACGGGACGGGGCGCTATCTTCACGCTGTGCAGGAAAGGATCGACCGTCTGGATACGGGTCGCAAATCAGGCATCAGCGAGGCGCCCCGTGTAGAACAGGCTACGGAGTGATCTGACTTATAATTTACAGGTTCCCAGCGATGGGAAAGGGGATGCCCCTCTGGTTTGCCCCCCCTCCTGGAGGGGCATCCCCGTATTAACATCGGGAATATTTTAGGCACTGTGTCGCTGAGGTTCGGATGATCAAAAGAAAAAAAAGCGATTATATCATCCACTCCGTGGATCATGCATTCGATGTCCTGGAGGCGTTCAGAGCCGATGAGCCTGAACTGGGAGTGACCCAGCTTGCCAAGTTGCTCAATCTGCACAAGAATAACGTTTTCCGCATACTGGCTACCTTGGAAAGCCGCGGCTATGTGGAGCAGAACCCACGTTCGGGTAACTACAGGCTCGGTCTCAAGGCCTTCGAGGCCGGGCAGGCCTATCTGAGGCATACCAGCCTCCTGACCGTAGCCCATCCGCAAATGGAGGTCCTTTCATCGGAACTCAGGGAAAACGCCTACCTGGCGGTTCTTCGCGGTGATTACGTTTTCTACCTGGACGAGATCACAGCGGACCAGACGATCCAGGTGATCTCGCGCCTCGGAACCAGGGTGTCTCCACATTGTACGGCGACCGGCAAGGTGTTTCTCGCCTACCTGGAGGATTCCCTGACAGAAGAGCTGCTCGAGACAATGGTCCTCGAGAAACTGACACCACAGACCATTACCGACAAGCGTAAGCTGAAGACCGAGATTAAAAAGGTCGGTGAGAGAGGGTACGCGGTGGACGATGAGGAGTGGACACAGGGTCTGAAATGTGTTGCGGCTCCTATCCTGGATTATTATGGAAAGATCCAGGGTACCATTTCTGTCAGCGGACCGTCTGACAGGTTTTCGGACGCGAGGGTTATTGAGGAAATTATCCCCGCGGTCGTTGTCCATGCCAGCGAGGTTTCACGAAAAATGGGGTTTCTCATAGGTAAAGTTCAAGAATAATAAAACCAACTGGGAGCCTGTTGGACTATCCATTCAGGCTCCGAGGACCTGATTTTATTATTCTTGAACCTGAAATTAACTGTCAGACCTGAAAACGGCAGCAGATCCCTCCGTCTGTAATCCTGAAACTTGATGAGCCAAAGTTGATGACTTCGCAAAAAGTCATCAATGCGCCCCGGGTGGGGCGTCCAAATCAATGACCGTCAATGTAAGTTATTGATTTGTAAGGAAAGCGAAAACCACGTTTTTCGCTTTTAAGTTGAGCAAAAAGCCACGAATGGACTTTTTGCGACCCTATCAATAGTTGATGACTTTTTGAGAAGTCACCAACGCGCCCCGGGTGGGGCGCCCAGATCAATGACCAGCATGTAAGTCATTGATCTGTGAGGAAAGCGAAAACCACGTTTTTCGCTTTTACGTTGAGCAAAAAGCCACGAATGGACTTTTTGCGACCCTACCATAGTTACTGATGCCAAATTAACTCTTTCATTACGAGATATATTTTGTAATCAGAGGTTCTTGTTGCCTGAAATTATTCATGCAAACACACGGGATGCTGCTATCTGTTTGCGGTTCCAACTTGAGCAACAACCCGTTGACTTATCTTTCTCCCACCAATACAATTCCGTTTTGTCAAATTAAGTTTCTTTGGTTCAAGAAACATGCTGGCAGGATATACGATGCCAATGGTTACCCGTTGTATGTCCCTGTCCTGCTATCGCAAAATCGGGGCCTGTACGGAGGAGGATATGACTCAAACTAAAAGGAAAAAAACCGATTACATTATCCAGTCGGTAGATCATTCTCTGGACGTTCTGGAGGCTTTCCACGGGGAAGAGGATGAACTTGGGATAACCGAACTTTCACGCAGGCTCAAACTTCATAAGAACAATATTTTTCGTATTCTTGCGACCCTTGAGCACAGGGGATATATAGAGCAGAATCCGGCAACCGACAACTATCGCCTGGGTCTTGGGACCCTTGAGCTGGGACAGACCTACATTCGCCATACGGGTCTGCTGCGGATAGCTCGTCCTGTAATGGAGGAACTCAACAAAAAGGTAAACGAGAACGTGTATATCGGCATATTGAAGGACCGGTATGCTTTCTACCTTGATGTTGTTGAATCCAACCACACAGTGCGGGTTCTCTCCCGCGTTGGGTGCCGCGTGCCCACCTACTGTGCCGCCATAGGAAAAGCGCAGCTTGCTTACGAAACTCCGGAGACCATTACCGAGATCCTGGGGAAAAAAGAGCTGAAAAAATTCACGCCCGGCACGATCTCTGATCGGGAAAAGATCATAGAACACCTGGCCCTGGTCAAGGAACTCGGGTATGCGGTGGACGACGAGGAGTGGGATGAGGGTGTGAGGTGTGTGGGCGCTCCCATATTCGACTATACGAGGAAGGCGGTGGGAGCCATTTCCATATCAGCCCCCTCGGTCCGCATGAGCATGGACCAAGTCAAGAAGGAATATGTTCCCCTTATCAAAAAGGCGTGTGAGGAGATCTCCAACCGACTCGGCTATGATGCGCGGGAAGACTAAAACGGCAATTGAGAATTGAGGATTGAAAATTGAGGATTCTAATGAGCGATTATTCATTCTCCATGCTCAATGCTAAATTTTCAACTTAATTAACCGTTCACCGTTTACTGGAGTAACTTATGATCGAAAAGATGAGGCTCAAAGCATCCGGGACTGTCCTGGTGGTGGTCGATGTCCAGGAGAGGTTAGCCAGGGTAATGGAAAGGCGCCAGCAGGTGGAAGCCGCTATCGGTGTTCTCATTCGCGCCGCCAAACTGCACGACATTCCCATCATCCTGACCCAACAGTATACCAAAGGCCTCGGCCCCACGGTTCAGGCCCTTTCAGCCGAGCTTGATGGGATCGTGCCGGTGGAAAAGATCTATTTCTCCTGTTGTGGCGAAGAGACCTTCCCCCGCGCTCTCGATGCTTTGGATCGGCGCAAGGTGATCCTGACTGGTATGGAGGCTCACATATGTGTCCTTCAGACTGCCATCGACCTGCTCGATATGGACTATACAGTCCACCTTCCATGGGATGCTGTCTGCTCCCGTATCGACGAAAACCGGGCCGCAGCGGTGAGGTTCATGGAGCGGGCGGGTGCCATTATTACATCTTCTGAGACCGCAGCTTTTCAGATCCTGGAAAAGGCGGGGACGCCAGAGTTTAAGGAGATTTCCTCTCTGCTCAAGTAACCCTCTTTTATGAATCCCTTCATCACCATTGACAGGCAAGGTACCGACGTTCTTTTCTCCGGGAATGAAGCCATTGCACGCGGTTGTGTTGAGGCCGGCGTATCTCTCGTCACCGGGTATCCCGGTACTCCCACCACTCCGGTCATCGATATGCTTAAGGCTGGCGATTCTCCGATCCGGGTCAGATGGGCAGTAGACGAAAAAGTAGCTTTTGATATTGCCACTGGCAACTCGTGGGCCGGCCTGAGGTCCCTCGTTACCATGAAGATGTCAGGGCTGAACGTAGCCTCCGACTCTGTTCTCTCTGTGGCTGCTTCCGGCACGGTAGGGGGGTTGGTCATCTACGTCGGCGATGATCCCAACGTCTATTACGGAATGGTGGAACAGGACTCGAGATATTACGCACTTATGTCCTCAGCCCCCATGTTGGTCCCTGCCAATCCCCAGGAACTGCTGGATTTTACCAAGTATGCTTTTGAGCTTTCTGAGGAAATAGGCGGTCCGGTCTTCCTCCGCAGTACGACGGTCCTATCCAATACCTACAGCAAGGTGACGCTGGGCGAGATTCGACGTTTGCGCCAGAAGGCCCACTTCGAGTTTAATATAGATAAATACACCAAGGCAGGATCCATCCGGTGTCGGAAACAGCATCAGGATGCTCTGGACCGGGTTCAGAAAGCTGCGACTGCCGCGGACCACCTCAATATACTCACTGAAAAGAGGACCAAGGTAGGTGTCATAGCCTCCTCCCTCGCGTGGGACTACCTGATGGAGGTCCTGGAGAAAAACGACCTGGATCTGACGCGTCTCAAGGTTTCCACAGCCCATCCGGTTCCCAGGGACAAGATAAGAAAAGTCCTGCAGAGCGCCGAACGGGTCCTGGTACTGGAGGAACTTGAGCCCATCCTCGAGAGTGGTGTCAGGGTTGAGGCAAGCAGGATAAAGGATTCCCCAAGGGTGTTCGGCAAGGAGGACGGCCTGGTCCCGAGGGTAGGGGACCTCTCACCCGACCAGGTTCGCATCGCCCTTTCAGATGTTCTCGGTAAGGAGATCGAAGCCTGTCCGGGCCTGGATATCGATGAAAAGGCCGACTCCCTGAAGGTTCATCGCCTGCTGACATTCTGTTCCGGCTGCCCTCACCGCAACTCCTACTACGCCATGATCAAGGCTATGAGGGAGCTCGGTATGGATCCTTCAAGGATCGTAGTCACCGGTGATATCGGCTGCACTATTCTGGGCATCAATGAACCCTTTTCCATCTGCTGGACGGAAGTTTCCATGGGCAACAGTATTGGCCTTGCGGAAGGTTTTATGGGAGCAGGCATGAATAAACCGATCGTCGCCACCATCGGCGACGGGACCTTCTATCATTCCGGTATTGCCCCCATGATCAACGCTGTGGCTACAGGCCAGGATATGCCTGTAGTGGTCCTCGATAACAATTGGGCAGCAATGACCGGCTACCAGAACACTATCGGCACAGAAGGTGGCGACGAGATCCGCATCCCCATCGAGAAGGTCTGCCGAGGGCTCGGTGTGAACTCTGTAAAGGTGGTCAATCCCTATAAGCTGAAAAAAACTGTTCGTGCCCACAAAAAACTGTTGACCGGCAGTGGGGTGAACGTACTGATACTCAGGGGGCCGTGCGTAGCCCGCCAACCAAGAACCTGGGATCTTGCGGTGCAGGTCAACCGGAAGAAGTGCCTTGGATTTGAGAGATGTGAACGTACCTGTATCGAAGCGTTGGCCTGTCCGGCTTTAAGTCGGGAAGGTGATGATGTCATGATCAATCAGGAGGACTGCCAGAGCTGTGGCCTTTGCATCAACTATTGCCCCAGCGACGCGATCCGCAGCAATCCCTTGAAGATCAGGAGGAAGAAGGTTGGAATTTAACGTTGTTGCCGCCGGGATCGGTGGACAGGGGATCGTATTTTTCTCGGAGATCCTTGCTAAAGCCATGCTGGCGGAAGGTCAAAACTCCAGTTTTTACGTCCATTCAGGGCTCGCTCAACTGGGGGGATCGGTGAGCAGTCACATTCGTGCCGGAGACCGTATCTGTCCAAAGATCACCCACGGCTGTGCCGACATCATCATTTCTCTCGAATGCGCTGAGATCCTTCATGCTGTGCCATATCTTAAGAAGGACGGAAAGATCCTGGTCAGCCTGGCGACCCGAAAGCCGTACCATTCAACTATGGTATTGGATCGTTACCCTACTGTCGATACTCTCACGGAACTGTTCAGGGAAGGAGGAGTGGAGCCTGTTTTCATTCCTGCCGATACGATCGCACGGGAAGTGGGGCACATCCAGACCCTGAACATGGTGATGCTCGGGGCTCTGGTTGCTGTTTGCGGCATTGTAGAGACGGAGTCCGCTGTCAGGGCGATCCGTGAGACGGTTGAGGCGGCGGCGGATATGAACGTAGAAGGGTTTTGGAAGGGGTATGAGTTTATCTCCGGCAAGGACTATAACTAGGGATTACAATTAGGGCGGCGCACGATAACGGGCAATCTGCTGCGTTCTCAGTCGCGCGTGATCCTCGAAGTACCCAGCTACGTACGTCTCCGGTCCCACGCTCCCTCGGGCCTTGCATTCGCCAGATCCTGAGCC
>Ga0209976_10000785_pt1 | contig 19646 bp, 26 predicted proteins | sample SumtaG_FD_182806 | JGI IMG/M metagenome (GOLD analysis project Ga0209976, IMG submission 182806) | Deep subsurface microbial communities from Indian Ocean to uncover new lineages of life (NeLLi) - Sumatra_00157 metaG (SPAdes) (version 2) | ecosystem: Environmental > Aquatic > Marine > Oceanic >...
TTATGTTCAGTTCGCTTATCCTTATCTTTTCAAGCGGAATCATCTCAAAATTCAATCAGAACACCTTTCTTATTTATTTAGCTTTATTAATTATTAATAAGCCTTTCCTAACCTCTAAAAGGTGATGTGCCCCATACAAAAATCTTAAGCGATGATGCGCCCCATTCTATGGTGATGGTTCCATTAGCTTTGAGGCAATTCGCCATCTGCGTGAAGTCTAGAAAAGAGGCCATAATGATCTACTCTTGGCTATCCATTATCGGACTCTGCATAACTTTTAGGGGGTTTCCTCCACCTATCTTGTTTTTGAAGTTATTCTTTGCGATGACTGGGACTGCTCTTGGCATGTATTTTTGGAATGATGTATGTGATTTCAAGCAAGACATGGCTTCGCGTGAGAGTGAATTCGCCGCATCAAGCCGTCCCTTTGGCAAAGGACTGGTCTCTAGAAGAAGAATGGAGATTTTTTCTGCTCTGATGGTGGCCTTGGGTCTGATATCGTCTTTTCTGATAAATCTTGAGGTACTTTTAATACAGTTCGCGTTTCTTGTCCTCTTTTTCATCTACTCTGCTGAGCCTATAAGACTTAAGAAAATATTCCTGATGAAGCAGGTAACAGTAACTATAGGCGGAGCAATTGCATGCCTTTCTGCAGGCTTGGCTGCAGGCAACATAACTGTTCACCTCCTCTACTTGACAGGGCTTTATGTTCTACTTACTTTAGGAATCAACCCTCTAGGCGATATCAAGGACATTGATTCTGATCGTGCGGGTGGAGTTAAAACAATCCCTATTGTCTGGGGTCCAATGTTTACCATAAGATTAGCTCTCGCAACCTTCACAGCAGCTGCCGTCTCGACATGGATCGGCTTTTATAGCCTAGGATTCAACATTGCTCTCCCACTTCTAGGAACAACGGTGCTAGCAGCTCTAGCATATGTGATGTATCCGTTGATGGGACATTTGGATGATAACGAGTATATGGTAAAGGTCATATATACTCGGGGTCTTCCGCTTTTCTTCGTATTACATCTTGCTGTCTTGGTGGGAAGTCTATCCTTTTAGTTAGACATGAGGGCATCGAGGAACGTTAGACCTGGTTCGGGGTCGGCTTCTTTCCAGATTACATCAAATATATTAGTAAGTTTATCGGCGACGAACTTATCCTTGATTAAGAAAGCTACTACGAGTTCTTCTTTGAAAGGATTGGAAATTATGATTAAATTATTATATCCGTCTGCGACACAAAAACTATAATTAAGATTTGTAAACCTAACAAGATCAGTTATATTAATTTTATTAGTGAAGGCTTTAACCAATGACTTAGAGAAGGATAATGAGAATACCATCTTCAGTTGTTTTAGCTTTGAAGCCATACTCTTTTTTCCTGCGATAATTCTGTTTTTGACACCACGATCTATGCTTCTAAAGGTGGCTTCAATACACCTAACATCGAAGAAATTGGATGCCAATAAAATATTATTCTCGGCTTCATCACATAGATCTATTAAATCAATAACGAGAGACTCGTATTCCTTTATCACCTTTACATTCATAGATCTTCCAAAGTCCGGAATCTTGAGCTCTTCTTCGATAATTTTCTTCATACCATTATCTATATGAGCTTCATCTAAGTGCATCATTAATTCAAGCTTATCTTTGGAATCGCAGATCCTTCCTATAGCGGGGAGAAAGCTTCTATAGATTATTTGTCCAAGGGGCGTATGCGTATAAGCGCCATCTACCTTATTCACGAGGCCTGATTCGACGAGACTTTTTAACCTAACATAGTATGTCTTCTGCGTGATCTTTAAATCCTCTATGACATGTTTTGAGTTCCCTATCCCTCTATCGGCGAGAGCTAGGATTTTGATTGCCTCTGGCTTTGATAGAATTTTGAGTAGGTAGGCAATATCCTCAGTACTTGAATCAGCCAGTGCCATTATCTCCATTAATTTATAGCGTGTTTTAAGAATTGTTCAGTGTTAAAACAGATCGATTATAACTATTAGCCCGCACACTCGTAACCTTTAAGCGACAATGTATTTCATTCAATGGTGGGGAGGGCTAGGGGCCTAATGGAGACTTGGGAACCTGGATATCGGGTAAATCGTTGCAGGGAGGGGCATAACATGCCCTGTTTAACGGCTCGGCCAGGAGAGCTCCTGCTCCCGGGTTTATTCTACCCTTGCTCCAGGGCCGGCAACACTCCCCAAAATAAATATTTAGGATTTGTTCCAGTTGGATAAATTGAATAAGACGGAAGTAAACCTTGGAGAAGAGATTCAGGTAAGAACGTTATTGGGGAGAGATAACAACATCGTAGGTCGTTTACCCGATGGTATTATCATTCTCTTCGGAAAAGATAATCCATATCTTCATTTATTACGTGAAAATCAACTCGTTAATTGCCACGTGACATTCATTCACGAAAACTATATAATTGTTGAACCGACCGGTCCTCCTTTTCCGATACCGGATTCAGAACAAGTTGTTGAAGATGAGATTCAGGAAGAACTAAATTTAGAAGAATTTCCTGAAGAACCAGCTTTGATTGATGAGTTGGAGAGAATATCCGTACAAGGCTACGGGGATACGGCGATAATAGGTAAAGCACTACTGCAGATCATTCGTCTACAACATCACATAATCCGGAGGATTGAATCCCTTACGCACTCGTGATAAGTTTGTCGTCCTCCATTCTAAGAAGACGGATAATTATTCCTATGCGATGATACATCTTTCGAGTTGTGGCTTTTCTAGGAATCCAAAAACCGAGACGAAGCGTTCATTATGCCATGGATACTTTGAGACGTACTATGAGGCAAAGAATTACGCTGACTCTCTAGAAGTAAATGAGGTAAACGAATGCGTATTCTGCAGCCCAAAACACTACTAATCTAAAATCAGAGTGTGCACGCGCGTAACCTTTAAGCGGTGATGTACCTCCTTTAATGGTGAGGTTTAGAAATGTCCGAAAATTCCCAAGAGGAGAAGCCCCAACGAGAGGAGCCCCAAGAGGAGAAGCCTCAGCATGAGGCGTCTGTAGAGGAGCCAATCGAAGAAGAGAAAATCGAGGAGGAACCACAAGAGGAAGAGGAGACGGAGGAGCCTGTAGGAGAGAGACCTGCCGAAAAGAAGCCCTGGTGGAAGTTCTGGTAGGTTAACGAAATTATAGTATTCTGCTGGATCTGCGGGGCCACGTGCCCTCCTGGACAAGTGACTTGCACGGAAAAATGTCATGAAATGCTCGTCGAAAGACTTGAGCAAGAATTCGGAACCCACAAGAAGGTGACAGACCTCGAAACAGGGAAGATATACAGGGTACCCACTAGAGACATAATCGAGGGCGGGCTCAAACAGCAGGATCTGAAATATTATCCTGAATGGAAAACAGAATGACTAGGAAGAAAACATGCAAACGGATTATCACTTTGAGGCATGGTCCTGGTCCCCTTGAGGGAAAAGCCGAGAGGTGGTATTGGGCCTGTTCCGTTTGCGATTTGGTTTATATTACAAGAGGATGTGCCATCTTTTGCTGTGTTATCCAAAAGAATCCTCGTTTTACCGAGCCGGTCATGAAACCCAGATTAGAGCCTATTGGTAGAATTGTCGATGGCCAATTTATCCGCTTCACGAAAGGAGGAAAGTAAAAAGCGGGTGATGCTTGCGCATGTGTCGACTTTATGTGGTGCATACGAAAACTTATACTTGGTTGATCCCCATCGAATGGTGAGCCACGCGCGTAAAGCTTGAATCCCCTTCGGCCAGCGCGTGTGGCTCAACCAAACGTGGGGAGGGCTAGGGGCCTAATGGAGACTTGGGAACCTGGATATCGGGTAAATCGTTGCAGGGAGGGGTTCTTCAAACCCTTCACGACTCGGCCAGGCGAGTTCCTGATCCCGGGAAATGGTAATCTTGCTCCAGGGACGGCAACACTCCCCATAACTATTAAGCGATGATGCACCTCATTTTATATTGCGTGATGGTATTCTGAGCATTGCGGCGGAGTAACACCTCTGGTTATCTTCATAGCTCGCGTCGTAACCGCATAAAATCGACGCACCCTCACGCAACTTTTAAGCGGCGATGAGCCCCATTAAATGGTGAACGTGGACAATAAAACTCCCAAAATAACTATATTCGTCGGAAGGACCGCTGGAGGATTCAACAAATTTCTAGTCGAAAACAACCTTACCCGCATCGAACCCGATGTTCTGGCTGAGTACGTTCTTAGGGGAATTGAAAACTATGAGAATGACGATATAGAATCATCCCGCATCCTGTTGAAAGAGATCTGGACTCTTGTAGGCGTCGAAGATAAAGAGACCTCTGTAGAGGTGACGAAACAATTCGGTAGACTCTGCGACATGACTAGAACAATCCTAAAGAACTTTGAGGAGCTCACGCGCTCATAACCTTTAAGCGGCGATGCGCCCCATTCTATGGAAGTGAAAATGTCCACGCGCAATTATGAACTACCGAAGGCATGCGCTTTTGTCGTGTTAATGGTTGAGATTGGTTCAGAGGAAAAAATGAGGGATTTACTGAGAGTCATACCTGAGGTTAAAGAGGTTCAGATTGTACATGGCGCTTACGATATAATTGCTCGGGTGGAGTCTGATTCGAGGTCGAATCTCAAGGATGTGATAAACTTGAAGATCAGGCAGTTGGAAAAGGTTCGTTCCGTGTTGACGATGATTGTAAACGATGTGATCGTTGAATGATAACGCGCGCACATGAGTCACCTTTAAGTTGTGATGCGCCCCATTCAGTGGTGTAGGAAGGAGTCTTAAATGGCTGTGATTGGTCGTAGCCGTCTGTTCACGGATCAGCAGCTGATTGAACTTCATGAACTGGGATTTAATGATAGAGAGATAGGCGAGAAACTTGGGGCACATCTTGTGACAGTGGGAAGACACAGAAAGCGGCTAGGGCTAAAAGCATCTAACCTTAGAAGTTTCACGGATAAGCAGTTGATCGAACTCTATGACCAGGGTTTTAACGATAGAGAGATAGGCAAGAAACTTGGGGCACATCTAAGTACAGTAGCAGATCGCAGAGTTAGACTCGGACTCGAAACCCATGACCGTAGATCTAGACGCCCGTTCACGGACCAGCAGTTAAAAGAACTTCATGAAAAGGGGTTTAACGATAGAGAGATAGGCGAAAAGCTTGGGGCATATTTTAGAACAGTGGGAAAGCGCAGAAACAGGCTAGGACTCAAACCCCATGGTCTCGCGCGCTCGTAACCTTTAATTAAAGAACTTGAAATATTTTTTCCAGCCCTTTTTCTCAGGCTCTTTGGAAGCCTGTTCCCGCTTTTTACGTTTCTTCTCCGCTCTCTCTTTCTCATTTTTCGCTTCGATCATTTTTATTAGTTTTTCAACGTTTTTTCGATTCTCAAATGTATGCACTAAGCCGAATCCCTCATTCCAGAATGCTAGCATAAACGGTCCCGCGACTACTCGTGACATTTGACCCCCAATCCAAAAAAGTGGCTTCATGGATTCTAATAATAAAACTGCAGGTACATCCATATCGTATTTAGTGATCATTTTAAATGTTTTCTTTATCCATTCTTCCTGTTTTTCTTCCGGAGTTTCCCATATACTCATCATTAATCACCAAGATTTCTATGTTAGTTGATGTAATGAAACGTTTAAGCTTTTTCAGAAATAGTTTTTAACGATGAGCATTAGAAACCTTGAAAACAAATGTTAATCATGTTCTCTATATAAACTTAGTCATGAACAATTTAATAATCATCCGAAAAGCTATATATCCTAAACAGTTGTTTCCTCTTTAGGTGAACTACAAGAATGTCGTTAATAACTTCAGGAAGAGTCGTTGGACTAGGAGTACTTGCCGTTATATGCGGTGCAATCTACTACTACATGTATCAAGCTCAACAAGGAAACCTTGCTAACATCAGACGGCTACCCCAAGTTGATGCCATAGATGAACTTATCGCTCGATGCGTCGAGATGAACAGGGAATTATGGTTTATCCCTGGAGGTGGCGTAATGACTAACGCTTTCGTTCTACCAGGAATCTTATCCGTTTTCGGTATTCTCTCTTACGTTACACAAAGGTGTGCGGAGTTCGGTGCGAAGATCCACTGTCCGACGCGCAACCCAATTGGATACAACATACAGTATGAGATAATGCGAGAAGCATACGAGGCCGCTGGGAAACCAGAGGAGTTTGACCCTCTTGAGACAATCGTCTACTTCCCGGGCGGAGCTATGAGACCCTACATCGTCCAGGGAGCACATTCCAGAAAGCCTGCTGCTGCTATTCTCCTGGGTGCATACTATCATCAGACCATCATCTTCTGCGAGGCACTTCAGAGATGCGGTGCAATGACGTTAGGTGGAACCGACACAACTCACAACATACCCTTCATGGTCGCTGCAAACAACTATTCTCTGATCGGCGAGGAGATGTATGCTATGAGTGCCTACCTGAGTAAGGATCCGGTTCTCGGAAGCACTCTCGCAGGTCAAGACATCGGAAAATATCTTGCCATAGCCATTACTATCCTAGGCGTTCTATTGTCTGCAGCAGGGATGCCATTCGCGGACTGGCTGGTTATTTGAGGTGAAATGAATGAGTGACGAAATGTATAAATCGACAATCCCCTTCTGGATAATCACTATCCTGGGTGCTCTGACTATTGTGGAGTATTTCTTCCCATTTATTGGGAATATAGTAGGCGGACCACTTGAGATGCTTAGAACTTACTCTACTATACTAGCAGGTGCAGCCTATGGAATAGGTACTGCTCTGCTCGTTGCAAACCATGGTAGACGGATAGTCAGGCGTACGATGGCTCCTCATTGGGCTTTCAGCATTGTCTTCTTTGTCTCGATAATAGTCACTGTAGGAGTCATGCTTATTGGAGGACAGACTGGACCTCAAGCCCAGTGGGTGTTCGACTATATTCTGGCTCCTTCAGGTCAATGCCTATACTCTACTACCGCGTTCTTCATATCGACTGCAGGCTATAGAATCTTCAGGTTCAGGAACCTCGACGCTACCGTACTGCTTTGCTCTGGTCTGCTAATACTTGTGAGCGTGCTACCCTTGTTTACAGGACCTTTCCCATTCTTCGTGCCGATGGCCATGTGGCTGAACAACGTTCCCGTTGTAGCCGGCTATCGTGCATTCGTTATGGGTACTTCGTTTGGGTCTATTGGACTTGGGCTGAGAATTATGCTCCAGAAGCATCCGGAGGCACTTGGGTGATATCATATGAGTGGTAAAACTATTTGGAGGAGAGCACTGGATCTAGACCACAGGATAATAGCTACCGGTATTTTCCTCATTATCACGTACATGATTCTATCCCCCATTGAAATCCCCTTCCCCGTAAGCTCATACGGACAGCAATACTACGATTTCGTAACGGAGGTACCCGCAGGTACAACTGTCGGATTCATGATGGGAGACACCGTTGCGACGAAGCCACAGCTGAAGCCGTCCACGACGATTACCATGTGGATGTTGTATGAGAAGAACTGTAAAATAGTATACTGGTACGACAAGGTGGAAGCCGTTGGACTTATGAACGAATATATCGCGGTTGTAGACGAGATGTCAAGTCGCGAACTAGTATATGGTGTCGACTATATTGACTTGGGCTTTATCGCAGGAACTGAGACTGGTGCAGTAGCTTTCCTTGAAAACATTCGAGGTGTCACAGGTGGCGTAGACGTGAATGGCGATCCTATAGACAGCTTTCCAATAATGGAAGGCGTCAACGGTGGTGGTGACTTCGCCTACGGTATCGCCAACTGTGGATGTGAATGCACTGAACCAATGTACATCAGGCAGTGGGGTATGCCATACGGAACAGAATTAGCTACCATCAACTGCGCTATGGACCTACCCGCTATCACATTGTACTTAGCTACTGGACAGCTTAGAGCAACGGCAAATGGCTTGCTGGGTTCTGCCGAGTTTGAATATCTGACTGGTAGGCTTGGGTTGGCTTTTGGCCAGATTCTGGCCGTGTCCTTTGCGGGGCTGTACTTCGTTATACTGGTAGTCCTGGGGAACGTGTTCTACTTCATAGACCGATCCCAAGGAGGTAACTGAAAATGGCAGTTACAATCGGTATGCTCGTAGCTTCGTGGATGTGCGTCATGCTATACACGATACTCTACGGTGACCAGCCGATCTCTCGATTTGCTGAACACATCTACATGGGAACTACTGCTGGTTACTATGCCTATGTGAATCTCAGGTTCTACTGGGATAAAGGCATAGTCCAGATGATGGAGCCCGGAAAGATACACTTCATAATACCCGTGATACTAGGCATCTGTGTTTACGCACGTCTGTATACTCCTACTAGATGGGTGTACAGGTACCCGATGGCCATCCTCATGGGATCCATGCTGGGTGTATCCATAAGGACAACTGTCTTCTCACAGATCATCGACCAGTTTATACTTGGAAACCTTCCCCCACTAGCTCCTATCGTAGGCGTACCTGCTGGTATGGCGATCAACAATCTGATCATCATCTTCGGAAGCATATGTGCAACGGTCTTCTTCGTATTCAGTCACGACTTTGCTGGTCCCACTAGATACATACACAGAATCGGTAGACTGTTCCTGCTCTGCTCCTTCGGGGCTACATACGGGAACACGACAAGCTACAGGTACGAACTGATGGCAGGAACCATGATCTCTAACATGCTGCGTCCGGTTGAACTGCTTCCTTACACTTTGGGCTTTATCGTCGTAGTGGCTATTGCACTTGTTGTAATCTTCAAGATGGGCATCGCAAGCTGGGATTGACACTCTTTTCTCTTTTCTTTTTTTATCAATAAACTGAGACAGTCAGCGCTCGCAAGTTTTAAGCAGTGATTCACTCCTTTTAGATGTGCGTGGGGGGGTCATGGGCATTGCGGCGGAGGGGTATCTCTGGTCACCTTCTTGGCCCGCGTCGTAACCGCATAAAATCGACGCACCCTCACGCACCCACGCGCGTATCTGAAGAATTATATTTCACAACTGCATGTTTTTAATTGATATGTCTGAATCGGATGTAGATTATATTGTTCTGGCGCTTGCATTAGGAACATTGCTTGTATTGCCCGCAATTATTTCTGATATTGTGGCGAAAAAACTAGGACCTGTCGGTTACGTGCTAAAATTATTAGAGATATTATAACCATACACGCGGAAACTTTAAGCGGTGATGTGACCCATTTATTGGTGCGTGGGGGGATCATGGGTATTGCGGCGGAGGAACGCCTCTGGTCATCATTGAAGCCCGCGTCGTAACCGCATAAAATCGACGCACCCCCACGCACCCACGAGCGCGCAGTAGTTTGTCGAAAGGAGAAGTGTGAATGGGAGCAGGCTTTAGGAGGAGACGTGCCTTTGCCACCCTGCACCTCTGCCGTAACTTCTCCCGGCAGAAACTCTCGCGCGCTCGTAACCTTTAAGCGGTGATGCTCGCCCTTCATGTATGCCCGAGCCGAGGCATCATATCGGCCTGGTGGCGGCAGTAGGGCAACCTACCTCCCCCCGCGCCCTGAGCCGAGGCGTGAAGAAATATCGGCCTGGTGTGGGGCGCTTTGATGCGCCTGCCGCGGTGGTCCCGATGCGTTATTCGGGGCACATAAGTTTTACGCGCGTGGACATGCGTAAATCTGCAACGAGCGGGTGTTGCCGAGCGGTTAAAGGCGTCAGGCTTAAGTCGTTTGCGACGGCTAGGGACGAGGCTCAAGTCGCTTCGGGAGAGACCTGATCCCATAGGGGTTCGTGGGTTCAAATCCCACCACCCGCACCAAGAACCAAAAACTCGTGCGCATATGTCGCCTTTATGTGACGTATGCGAAACTTTAAACGGGGTTGAGCCCCATACAATGGTGGACAAAAGGTAGATAGACATGCCGAAAACAGATTACGAGCAATTAACAGGAATACTTGAAAGTGTACTTAGAGACTTTGACAGAAAAACCGTACTTAAAGTACTCAGAGAGCAGGAACTAGATACAGAAAAACTCCAACAGCCTATGATAAAATATACTAAAGATTTCCCCGACAAAGAACGTGGACCTAAATCTAAAGTAGGAGATAAAAACGTCGTTTCTAAAGAAACTAAGGCAGCCGATAGTAAAATCGAAAGAATCATCGGGAATATCGAGGAACCTGATTTCCTTCCTGTGCACTTCCTCGAATGCGGATGGAACTTCTCAAAACCCGTAGCAAGAGTACAAATTCCAGGATACTGGTGGGGCTCGGGATTCCTTGTATCTCGCTCCTTATTTATGACAAACAATCACGTTATTCCAAATGAAGATATAGGTAGCCTCGCAGAAGCAGAGTTCAATTATCAGTTGGATCACGATGCAAATCCAACTCCTAAGGACGTCTTTCATGGAGATCCTGACAGCTTTTTCCACACCAACCCTTCTCTCGACTATACTATCATGAGGTTGAAGCCACATAGAATATTTCCCCCCTGGCAACCCTGGGCAGCTCTAGCACAGGATCCAGTGCGAAGGTATTTTTCTACAGAACAATCCCCTGAAGAACTTGATCTAAGAAAACTTACCGCGACAGTAGTCGGTGCCGCAACATTATATCTTTCGCATCATGCCGGCGATTCTTGGGGGCACATTCCCCTAGTAGACAAAGCGATGGCAGTTGAGCAAAGAATAAATATCATCCAACATCCAAGGACCCGTTATAAAGAGGTCTGCTTACATGATAATGAGATAACGGAAATATTCACTAACGCTATCCATTATACGACTGATACAGAGAATGGATCATCTGGCTCCCCCGTCTTTGATAACGAATGGGAACTGCTGGCCATCCATCATGCAGCGGGCCATAAACATGCTGGAAAATGGATTGACAACGAAGGCATGAGGATCGACAGGATAATTGACGACCTTCAGAACAGCCTACGTGGAACCCCAGAAGAAGGAGTACTCACCGAACTAGGCATACCCTAACCAAACATCCCCCCTTTTTTTCGTACGAGAGTTAAGCGTGCGCATGCGTCGCCTTTAAGTGGTGATGCGCGCGTGTCTTAGTGGAGACGAAATCAATGCCAAATCTAGGGGACACAGATCTACTGGAGATCCACGCCGTCGTCGCACCTACCGACATCATCGCAGCGCTGGAGAAGCACCGCAAACGATACATAAAGACGCTGGACGATGTGAAGAGCATCTATGGGGCTCAGACGAAGCGGTACGCTGAGGCGTATAAGGAGTACACACAGAAGGAGATCGACGGCGAGCTGACCGATGCTGAGAAGAAGGCTAAGCCTGTGGAGCCACGTATGCCACCCGACCGGACGAAGACATATGACCGCTACATAGCCCTGTACAAGGCCACTCTGGCGAAGAATGTCTATCTCTCCGATGAGCACTTTGGGGAGTTTTTCCTCGACGAGTGGGACTTCATCAGGGCGCACATCAGCCATCTCAGGGTGATGAGGGCGGGCGGAACGGGGACTTTCCTCGACTCCGACCTGAGCGCCGTAGCCGCGAACGCCCTCACGATGTACAATCCTTAACCCCTTTTTTTCTCGTAACCTTTAATCTATGATGCGCCATTCAATGGTTGTGCTGGCTCGCGCGTGAATGTTGAAGTAAAAATGGCTAGGAAGAAAAGATGTCCTAATTGCGGAAGCAAAAAGGCGAGAAAAAAAGGCATGGAATGGATGTGCGGTACCTGTGGAAAAACTTGGTCTGACAAGGATAAGAGATCAGGCTCCAGGAAGGAAAAGACAAGATTTAGTGGAGGCTGATTGCTGATTCCTCGACATAAGAAGATGTCGCGTAAGGGTAGGAAGAAGCGACTGAGGAAGAGAAGAAAAAAAGCAAGGAGAAAATAAGTAAAAGGAAGTTGCTTAAAAATGAAATGTGCTTTATGTAAAAAAGAAGTCTACTTACCCTATCGCTGCTCATATTGTGGTCAGTACTTCTGTGACGAGCACAGACTCCCCGAAAAACATCTATGTCCTGATCCTCCTGACGCACGCGCGGAAAAGCGCATGAAAATAAGTTTTAAGCGGTGATGCACCCGCGCGCTGATACGCAGCTCGTAACCTACGGATACCTACTCCTTGATACTAGTACTTTCCAGAAAACCAATTCTCTCCAAGATCTCATACGTCTGGCTTTTACCTTCCTTTTTTCCACCACGGGTTGACCACACCGTATAAAACCAGTCCAGATAATGATCTAAGCCCTTCTGCTTCCAAGTGTTGTTCAATCCCAAGTGTTTTTCTGGATCATCGTATTGCTGAACCAATACTTCCAGTTCATCAGCCACTGCTCGGTGGTACTTACCGTAATGGACCACGCCTAATCCACTCAAGCGTCCCTTCCGATAACTCGGTTCCTCTTGGGGGTATCCCAACACGAGCATAATTAATGGAAAACAGTACTTTTCAGGGAGACCCAAGAGTTCGTACACTCTGGTCATATCCCCTCTATGGATACCATTGGTGAATACGGAATCAATTCCTAGAGATTTTGCTGCGATAGTTGCGGTTTGCGCGGCAAGGATTGTGTCCGTGCTTCCGGTTACAAAGGGAATGACACCATCCACTGAGTATTGATGCCCAAGGTGTTCCGCCACATCGATAATCCGGTTGTAGTCTACGCAGAAAACCAGGGCCTTGCTACCAGCAAAGCCAGAAAGCTTTTTCATCAGATTTCTGTCTTCGACCACGACAATCGAATAGCTTTGCCGGGCTGACGCATTGGCAGCACACACACATGCGTCGAGAATAAATTTCAAATCCTCATCTGTTATTTCCTGTGATGAGTAGCCGTGAGCCGATCTTAAACTATGGATCGTTTTCAGAGTATCGTTCATAGGCTTTCACCTCAACTTGCGTAATATTAAGAGTTGCTGTTAAAAATGTGGCGCTCGTAAGTTTTAATCGGTGATGCGTGCTCCTCAACCATAGAATTTGTTCACGATGATCGGTGTGTGATCTCCCAGATAGGCTCCAACAATGTTAAAGTCTACATACTCCACAGCCACAGCCTTGGAAACCCCGTCTCTCTTCATCATGTTATCCACGAGTTTGTCGTAGCTGTAGACAGCAACGAAAGTCTGGCTTTGTTTGACCTCCGCCCATCCGAGGATGGCTTCATCCTCATTTGAGAAAAGGATCATTCTAGGATCTATCTCTTCCAGGTAGGCCCTGAGCTCTTCGTCTATCATGATTTCAAATATCAATAATCAGCTCAGATTATTAATGCGTGCGCATACGTCACCTTTCTGCTGCACATACGAAAACTTAAACAGGGAACAGCCCCACTCAATGGTGAGCCACGCGCGCAAGCGCACATGGTGGTACAAGAATATTGAGTGAAAAGGAAAAACAGTTAGATCGCATACGGGCCACTACGCACTCATTAGTTGTACATACATATGCAAGCGGTCTGGCACACTTGGCTATTGCGACTAGGTGGGCAGACCTTCATCAATGGTTTGGTATAGGTTCAACCGTTTTATCCGTATTTGCCGGTTCATCTTTATTGTCGGGATCCGATGTGGGTAAGTTAGTTGCTGGAATATTGTCGGTCATAATCTCGGCAATTATAGCGACTACAACTGTATTAAATCCCGGTGAAAAATCGAAAGAACATTTTGACTCAAGCACAAGTTATCTCGTTTTAAAAAACAAATTACAGTTCTTCTATGAAGTTGAATCCATGAAGACGTGCAAGGATAACGATGAACTGCTTTCTGAACTGCAAAAGCTCTCAATCGAAAGAAATGAACTAGTTAAAAAATGTCCAAGGATATCGAAGACGAAGTTTAGCAAAGGTTGGAAAGATAGCCAGGCCGCAATTAAGCGCACGGAAAGCGAACCTCAATCGAACAAGGTGAGCGCATAAGTTTTAAGCGCGTGCGCATGCGTCGCCTTTAAGTGGCGATACACCCATTCAATGGTGATTAACTTGAAGTTCGATCTGAAGGACGGAGGCCATACTGTTGTCTTCTTCTACAAGGACAGGCAGGGGAAGACCCATCCCTTCCCCGTGGAGAACGCGGACATCGTAAACGACCAAGGAACGGAGGAGTCGAAGGAGATGCTTAAGAGTATCCTCAAGGATGGAGTCGCCTCCCTGGAAGACCGAGCCCACGTCGCATTCATGGGTCCCCCGATACCGCCCTACAAGATCAGGTGCTACTGTGGCCACACCATAAACGTGGGTCGAGACGAGGGGGGATACTATATCGAGGGAGCGGACTTGATAATATTCGATCCAAATACGTGCGCGCGCGCTCGTAAGTTTTAAGCGGTGATACGCCCCATACAATGGTGATGATGTCCATCGAAACACTAGATGATTATAATAAACGAGCATTTAGTTTACATGAATTATTTAGGCAAAATCTTTCTAAAGCCAAGGATCTAGTGGTTGAAGATTCCCCGGTTGATTACACAATTTATGAATTTGTGTGCCTTACTTACGCATGCATGATCGATGCGTCTATGTTAGGAATACAATTTTGGCTTGATGGGACGAAAAGATTAACTAGAACAAGAAATGATGCGCACACGCGCGAAAATATTGAAAAATTCCATGAACTGGAGAAATCACTAGCTACTCAAAACGAATTATTAGAGAAACTCGTGTCCACGCATACAGCGTGCTCGTAAGTTTTAAGCGATGATGCGCCCCATTCAATGGAGGGATAAACTTGGTATCGCTTGATGCTTCGACTCAGGATCTAAAAGAATTTGAATGCCAGTGTTGTGGGCGCTGTTGTAGGGAACTCATAATGGGTGCTTGGATTGAGGTCCATGGTGAAGTTCTCGAAATCTGGAAGAAAACTCCAAGTCTTATTCATCATCCCTTTTATCATAAAAATCTAAGAGAATTCATTTCAGCCAAAGAGCGGATGTATGGAGCAAGCGTGCAAGACGTTTGGAATTTCCTAGAATATGAAGAAAAACGAATCGAATCTTATATCGATGAACCAGTAAAGTTTTTGTGGGGAGGAATATTGAAACACTGCCCCTTCCTAAAACGGAATGGACGTACCTATCTCTGTTTAATTCACGGAGATACGAAACCTCACACTTGCAGAGATTGGCCTGGTATTGGGTATGAGGATTCAGAAGAAGAAGCTAAGAGAATAGGATGTAAGGGCATAGAACTTCTGGAAGCTGCATGTTCGTAAGTTTTAATCGGTGATGCGTGCGCATGCGTCGCCTTTAAGTGATGATGAGCCCCATGTAGTGGTGCGTGGGGGGGTCATGGGCATTGCGGCGGAGTAGATATACTCTGGTCAGTCATTTTAACCCGCGTCGTAACCGCGTAAAATCGACGCACCCCCACGCACCCACGCGCGGACATGATGATGAGTGAAGATGGAAGACGATAAGAGGAGGAGGCTGAAACTCTGGCTGATGGAGGTAGCCCTAGCCATCCCTACATTCGTATTCCTAGCGCTCGGCCTAGTAGCATACATGGTGGTCGCCAAGACGGGGGTCACCCTCAAGGGCGTCTCGCTCGTTCTCGGCTTGTTCTCAGCTGGTTCGCTCTGCATCTACGGTATCTGGAGGATCGACAGAGAGGCGGGCGAGATCAGCAGAGAGCTGACGGAGAGAACTGGGGAGGTATCAAAGATATGGTACCTAGCGCCGCTGTTAGGCATAATCGGAGGTATCTCGGCTTATTACAAGCTGAGGGAAACCGATGAAAAGCTGGCGTGGAAGCTGCTCCTCCTCGGCGTCCTCGTCACAATTGTCTTGAGTTTACTGCGCATAAGTCGATTTGGGTGACTGAGTGCGCGCTCGTAAGTTTTAATCGGTGATGAGAACCATTCAATGGTGCAAAGGAGAAGCTGAAGGAGGATTTTGATGGGAAGTAAACTCTTCAAGGTTCGCCCAGGGCTCTGGAAACGGATACGAAAAGAGGTCTACGACAGGGAAAAGGGTATCTGCCAAAACTGTGGATCTCACGTTAAAGAGCACCCAACGGATCCCGACTTTTATCCAAGTACAGACAAGCCTACTTGGACCGTACATCACGAAGTATCTCAGAAATCACTTCAAATAATCGCCCGTTCTCTATGCTCCCATCTTTCAGGACAAGAATACATCGCTGAAATCAGAAACCTCTACACCCGTCTTGCTACAGATAAGGTTAACCTTGAATTGAGGTGTGTGCGCCCCAAATGTCGGCAGCACTGATGTGGGTTGAAGCCCTCGAATTGTCGGCGCGCGTGCACATGCGTCGCCTTTAATTGACGCAGGTAAAACTTTTTCAATGTCCTTAATACAAATAATGATGAGGGATATAACTGGTCAAACAGGTCAGCATCGTATCTACGAAGTTTGATCTAATGGGGACTGCTTGGTGTAGATGCAAGACTAGAAAGGAGAGACCAGGCTACGTCACCTATGAAGGCTGTGAATGCACAACTGAAAATCCCAGAATAAAAAACATCAAGTTTGACACTTTATTCATCCCTAAATAATGGATGCGTGCGCATGCGTCGCCTACAAGTGACGCATACGAAACCTTAAACGGAGGTCAGCTCCATTCAATGGTGAAGGATACTAAATGAGTAAGAAAAAGAAAGAACCTAAAGTTCCTGATCAAGAAGTAACGAGCCGTATCATGGAAGGCCACGACGAGATCAGAAAAACAAAAGAAAAGCGAAGAAAAAATGTCTGAAAAATTTTTTTTTATTTTCGCATTGGAACAATTTAAATTTCTTCATGAAATATATAAAACTCTTGATGATAAAATAAATAAAATGTTGTCGACTATTTTAACAATAGAACCAATATTAATAGCTTTAGCATATTATTTATTAAAGGATAATTCATCATTTTTAATAGCTTTTTCCTTTTCCCTGTCTTTTGGCTCTTTTACACTTGCAGCTATTATGGGTATATATAATCATATGCCTAAAGAAATCATATTTACGGACTCATTAAAATTATATAATAAATATTTAAATGAATCTCTTAATGAAATAAATGAAATAACAGCAGTCATAATCGGAGATAATACTCAGAAATTAAAGGAACAATGCTTGAATAAATCAACCATGCTGAGAAATATGCAATGGTCAATTGTCTCAGGAATTTCCTTTTTATTTATTACTTTCTTATGTATGATTATAGAGAAATTTTTTATCGTACTCGATTGTTGAGCACTCGCTGTGATGCGTGCGCATGCGTCGCCTACAAGTCACGCATACGAAAACTTATACGGGGAACAGCCCCATTCAATGGTGAAAAGGAAATCTAAATGCCATATCATATTCGCGTTAAACCGAAATCAAGTAGAATTGAAGAAACCAGATTGGACCTTATGAAAGAACAATTATTAGATAATTATGTCATTCCGTATAGGAAGGGAGAACCTCTATTTATTGGCGGTAGAAATATAGAATCGCATAATATTGAACAGGTGAAAATTACTTGGGCAGTTGAACCCTCATCAGCTATTCTTCCTGTTGTGAGAGAGGACCGTGCTCGTGAGCGTAAGGGGCGAGCTCTCGTCACAACGATATCAGATGAGTGGCACGTAGCAAATCGAGGAAGGGATGTTACACATGAATTTATAGCCGGATCCCCAGGCAGTGGAATCATACCCGGTCAGGCAATAGTGGATTCAGGATATCTTCCTCATGAAATTGTTATGACCAGTGGAGAAGCGATAAGGATTATTGGTGAGGTTAAAAGTGGTTACGAGGATCTTCGTGGTACATTTGATGTTAATCAAGTAGAACGCGCTGATGAATTGGAAATGAATGAGAAACTAGATAAAATTTTAACTACACAAAATAAAATAGTGGAATACAATTCCAAGCGTGAAAAGGAGACGAGGATTGGGTTGATTGTAGGCAGTTCCTCTTTCATTCTAGGATTTATTTCATTAATTAAAGGCGATTATCGTCTCTCCATCGAAGAGATGGGGTTCGGAATAGGGTTAATTGCACTAGTGCTGATGCCGGAGCTTATTATAAAATTAGTTAAAATTTTAGTTTGGATTATAGGCGCACTTTTCTGCGTGGTAGGACTAAGTGAAATAGCTATTGGTAACCATCAGTCTGGTATCGTAGGAATTGGTATTGGCATAGTACTTATTGCAGCTAGAACTGAAGCGGAAAGACAAAATCTGACAAAGTTCTTCAAATCCATTTTAGGAAAGATTTGGAAATCCGTACTACGCACAGGTGAATAGATAATGATGGATGTCGAGCTGACGGAGGCCGGCAGGAACTGGCTCCAGGAGCAAGCCGTGATTTTATGGAAATAGCAATAATAATAGCAGTAGTCTCCATCGCCTTCTCCGTAATCTCTTTGATTTTTACCTTTTTGAGATTTGGAATAAATATTACACAAGAGTTTTGCGAAAGACCAGATGTCATAGAGAGAAAAGAAAAACTTGAGATAGACTATAGAGAGAGATTAAATGAAGACTGGCGAATATTAATAAATGCATATCCTGAAAAAGTCAAACTTGGAGACGAGGCAGTTGGTGCTTTTTTTAAATTCTGGACAACTGCTCCCCTTATCAATTTACCCTCAAGGATTATCGATAAAATTTCTAGTTTTACTGAACAAATAATTTCAGATTTTATATATATAATATTGTCTATATTTGGAGTTGCAGTTTCATATTTCCTGCAGATTAACTTTCCAGATTTTCTAATCTTTGATGAATATCAGAAAATTGGGATGATTGGTGGGATGTTTCTAATGTCGCTAGTATTTGGATATCACGGTATAATAGATATGAAAAACACGATTCCTAGAATTATACAATTAAGGCGTCAATTCTTTGAACTATCGGTATCAGCCGATCTCGAAGAACTGCAAGAAGTGAGTGACAAATTAGAGAATGAAAATATATTGTAATAGATGCGTGCGCATGCGTCGCCTATAAGTGACGTAGATAAACCTTAAATGGTGAAAAGCCTCATTTAGGTTTTAAGATGGATCAGAATGAACCGGAATCGAATGGAAACAATTTAACTGAAGAAGCATTTCAGATTTACGAAACCTTAGTCAAAAATACGTTGAATACAATATTCAGGCTATCTAATGAAAAGAATATATCTGATTCAAACATTGAAGTGCAAAATATTAAACTTGGAAAATACATTCGCTCAAGCGATCCTAAAAAAGAAATTATACCAATTAAGTCTGATGATGATTTTTCACCAGGGTCAGCCTTTTACTTAGGAGGGGAACTTGTTGAGAATGGAACTGAAAGAGATTTTTCTATAAATTTTGTCATCGATGAGGAAGGCCGAATTAATACATTGGATGTGGATGAGCAGAAAATAGACATTAATCCGGAGGATACTGACGACAATAAGACATTGACAGAAAAAGCAACAAGCTTCATTAAAAAAAATGGTCTAACTATTATAGGTTATATCTTGTGGGCCTTTGAGATATTTTTGAGATTTATTAAGAAAGGGTAAATACAATCCATATTCTTTTTATTTTATCATTACATTATTTGTTCAGCTAGACAATAAGGTTATAAAAGGATACTAAGTTACTAAGTAATGGGAGGAACAAACGAGCATGTCTGAAGAAGATATAAATCTCACCCATATTGCATCTCATCCCATCAGATATAAAATACTGAGTCTGTTATGACG
>Ga0209976_10000786_pt1 | contig 19614 bp, 19 predicted proteins | sample SumtaG_FD_182806 | JGI IMG/M metagenome (GOLD analysis project Ga0209976, IMG submission 182806) | Deep subsurface microbial communities from Indian Ocean to uncover new lineages of life (NeLLi) - Sumatra_00157 metaG (SPAdes) (version 2) | ecosystem: Environmental > Aquatic > Marine > Oceanic >...
ACATACTACTGATTCTCTCTTAAATTTTGTAAGACTTCTAACCCATGATACTGATTCAACTCTCAAAAAGTTAGATAATCTTATCACTCATACAACTGATAGCATACTTAAAAAACTAGACAACGAGATAACTCATACAACTGATTCTACCTTAGTAGCAAGAGTAGAGTTAACCCACGACACTGATTCTGTACTAAGGCAAATAGATATTCTCCTAACTCACGATACAGATTCAGTTTTAATACAGATAGATAACGAAATAACACATACCACTGATTCCACTTTAGTAGCAAGGCAAATATTAACACATGATACAGATTCAGTTTTAAAGAAACTAGATAATTTAATAGTTCACAATACAGATTCAATATTAAAGAAAATAAATAATGAGATAACACATACTACAGATTCTTTCTTAAAATTTATAGGGATTCTAACTCACACAACTGATTCAATACTCTTAAAGATTACGACTTTAACACATGATACTGATTCCCTGTTAAAGAAGATAGGAGATATTAGAACTCACACTACAGACTCAGTTCTTAAAGAATTAGATAACACTATTACGCATGATACAGATTCTACACTAAGGCAAATTGATAATGTCATAACACACGATACGGATTCAGTATTAAAAGAAATAAATAATGAGATAACTCATTCGACTGATTCTTTCTTAATTCTTGTAGTTCTTAAAACGCATGACACCGACTCAGTTTTGAAGAAGTTAGATAACTTAGTTACTCATACAACTGATTCCTTCATAGGTGGTGGAGTTACAGTAGTAACAAAAACACACGATACCGATTCCGTCTTAAAGAAACTAGACACTCTTATTACTCATAGTACTGATTCAAGATTAAAAACATCAGGTGGTGGTGGAGTAGGAGGATCTGGAAGAACATTAGATAAGCCTAGAACACTGGATAAAGGATAAACATAAAAGATAGTAAAGGGAAGGGAAACCATGCCAAATAGACCAAAGGAAAACAAATACATCTCAAAGAATTTTCAGAGATTAGATATTGGTACTGTTAAAGTTAAAGTCGATATTGATAAACCTGATGAAGTTACAGTTGAAGTTCCAGTACCATTAGAAGAAGAAATTCCATTAGAACTTCCTGCACCAAATGTAATTGAGCAAGAGGTATCAGTATATAAAAAGGTAGAAGGACATTCTGAGAACTCTCTATTTTAGTATTTAACTCAAAATATATTTAATAACTTACAAAACTTAGCACCTGTATGCCTAATAGATTAAGAGGGAGACATACGCAAAGTGCAGAAATACAAGCACAAGGAACAAGTCAAACTTTTGCTCATGGATTTAGAAGAACACCTGCTAAAGCATGGATTGAGATAACAGGTCTAAACGCAACTGCTGAAGTTGGAGCAATCTTAGTTACTGGATTAGATAATACTAATGTAACTTATGATGTTACTTCAACTCAAGTGACCGATTATATCGTTCACGCAATGGTTTAGAAATACTTAATTACATAGAAGGAGTTTGATAGACTATGGTAGCAACAGTTCACGTGTTTTTTGACTTTGGTGGTTCCGACACCATGCCCGGAACTCCACAGGATACAAATGCTTTAACACCTGTAAATATTAGATTTAAGACTAATGATAATGCTACAATAGATGCTATTGATCCTATTCCAATTCCAGCAACTGGTTCTAACTTTTCATATTTTAAACAAATTTACATAGAGGTAACAGCAGGAACTTTTACTCAAATTAATAATGTTCAATTCTATACTGATGGTTCTAACTTTGGTACTGGTATTACAACTTCAATAGCAGATCAATTACCTGCACATACTTCTGTATCTGATGCAGGTTATGAAGTTGCTACAGGAACTCCCGGAACTACAGGAGATGAAATGATTACAGTCCATGCAGGTATTACCACTGAAACAGATGCATTTAGTTTTACAAGTGCTTGTACTTTTGCTCCCGGAGATTCAACAGCAATCGGAGAAGCAGGAAACATTATCAATGCTATTGGTGAATCAACTAACTATTGGGTAGTTCAAATGGAAGTTGCTTCTACTGCAAGTCCCGGAGATTTAGCAGATGAAACTTGGACATTCCAGTATGACGAGATATAGACAGGTTATTATAGAACATTAGATTTTATAAAGTCGAGCAATACAATGCCCACAAAAAATATCACAGAAAATTTGTTATGGAGAGCCAACTATAATGACGGAAGTTATTTGGCAGAAAGAGATAATACTAGTATCACTAGAAAATTTTCAGAAATAGAAATGGATAAACTAATATCATTTGATTTATTTACAATACCTAAAGGCTTGGAAGATTTTCTAGCAGAAGAAACATTTGTTATAACTGATAATGCAAGAGGGCAGAGAGTAAAAGCAATATTCCAAACCTTTCATACTGAAGCAATACCTTTCTTTAGATTACATTTACTACCTGATCAAAAACTAATCTTTGCTAGAAGAAGATCACAGCATTATTCAGGTGTTCATAGTGCTTTATTTGGGTATGCTCAATTAAAGAAAGCAGATAAGAAAATACTCAATCCTAAACATATACCTAGATGTGACAGTTGTAGGCAACTTATTGGAGTAAAGAATGTTCGTTATCCTTTGGATAAACATAATGAAACTGTCATTCTAATTGGTTGGCAAAGAACTGCTGGTGGAAAGAATATACAAGCAATTAATTATATTCATCCTGACGGAACAATAGAACTAAGTGGTGAATATGGCTCAGATGCTAGTCATCAACCTATAAAGCCATTCAATATAGAACAAGACTAAATTTTTTTAAGGCACTAAACTAAGTTAGAGTATGCCTAATGTAGATGCTCCAAATACTCATCCTAAAGATTCTATTATAATGTGGAGTGGATTCTTAAAAAATATTCCTAGAGGTTGGTTAATCTGTGACGGAACTCAATCAACTCCTAACTTATTATCAAGATTTCTAAGAGGTGCTCCAAATGCAACTGGTGGTGGTGGTACTGGTGGTTCTGATACACATGTTTTAACAGAAGCAGAAATGGAATCTCATACTCATACAATGACAGATCCTACTCATACTCATGGTGCAGGTGAAGGTTCTGGTGCAAAACCCGGAGGTGGTGGAAGTAATGGAGAAAATCCTAACTCAAGTAGAAGTCCTATCTCTGCTGTTTCTGGTATAACATTTAACACAGCAGGTAGTGGTGACTCACATGAGAATAGACCAACTTATTTTGAATGTGCTTTCATACAAAGGAGTGTAGTATAATGGTTCAAGGTTTAATTTCAGTTATTGGTGGAGCAGTATCTCCAATGCGAACTATAATTATTTGGAGTGGAAGTATTGCTTCAATTCCTGAAGGATGGTTAATTTGTGATGGTACATTAGGAACTCCCGACTTACGAGATGATTTTGTAAGATGTGTTCCAACTTCTGCAACAGATCCCGGAGGTACAGGAGGTAGTGATACTCATGCTGTATCTGCTGCTGAAATGCCACAACATAATCATGGAACTACAGAAGGAACTCATAGTCATCCTTACGGAAATTCTGGTGCTCATAGAAGTGGATCAAACTCAGTAGTTGGAACTGCTCAATCTATAACTCCAACTACAGTAGGTACAACTGGTTCTGATACAGCACATGAGAATAGACCTGCGTTCTTCCAAGTATTATTCATTCAGAAGGCGAGTTCAAGTGGGTAGATTAGAAATACCAAATGCTGGTAAAGTAAAGAGTGGAACTATACAATTATGGGATGGAAACATTGCAGATATTCCTGACCATTGGCTATTATGTGATGCTGTATTTGTAGAAGCAAATTTAATTTCAAGACATTCTTTAGATAATGTATTAACTGATTCTGTTGGAACTAATGATGGAACTGTTACTGGAACTACAACCTTTGACACAACTCCTAGAATAGTTGGAACTCACTCATTTGATTTTGATGGTGCTAGTAGAATTACATTTGATGGAGATGTTGAAACTAATTATGATTTTGAGAATAACAACGACTTTACTATATCATTTTGGTTTAGAGGAAGTGGAACTGGTGTAGAATTTCTAGCAGGTAAAAGAAATGGTGTTGCTGCTACTGACCAAGGTTATTCAGTTCATATAACAAGTGGTGGAGATATTCAATTTGAAACCTGTAATGGTGCAACTATCCAAGCAGTAACATCTGACATAGGAGATTTAAGAGATGGTGAATGGCATTTAGTTGTAGCAACTTTTAATGGAAATGCAAATAGAAGTGGATTATTCTTATACATAGATGGAATATTTATCATACAAGGTGCAGATGCTGCTATGACAGGATCTAATCTTAACAATGATGAATTTACAATAGGTGGAGATGATGTAGGTGGAAATGATTTTACTGGTAATATTGATGATGTTAGAGTTTATTCTAATGATGTTTGTTTGCATGATGTAAGAAAGATATACATTAATCCACCTGACTTAACTGCTTCATTTGTAAGAGGTATTCCTAACGCAACTACTGAACCTTCTTCAACAGGAGGTGAAGATACAACTGTTTTAGTTACAGCAGATTTACCATCTCATTCTCACTCATATTCTGAAGGAACCCACAGTCCCGGAGGTCTTGCTACAAATACTGGAATCACCAATAATGGAAATGGTTCAGTAGATGATTCTTTCAATCTAAGTAATTCAGCAGGTGGAACTGCAACTTCTTCTGATGCAACAGGAGTTACTTTAGGAAATCTTGGTTCAGATACTGCTCACGAAAATAGACCTTCATTTTTCCAAGAAGCATATATTATTAAAGTATAGGAGGATAGGGTAAAACATGACACAACTTTATCAATGTGAATGTGGAGATGCTTTGAGGTGTGATAAACCTTTGGTGAAATGTACTAACTGTGGGAAAGAAATGGGATATGAGTTGATTGAAGAATGAAGTGCGAAGTAAATTATGTTAAACACAATCCTCTCTTAGAGCATTACCAAGTTAGAGTAAGATTTACAGATCCTGATTATGTTCGTGGAGATATGAATCCAGATGATAAAGAAGTTAATACAATATGCTATACAACATTTGTAGTTAAGAGTAAAGATGATATAGAAAAACAGATACAAATTGAAGCACAAACTGTATGGTTACGACTTAACGCAGAATATGAGGATGAAGAAATCACCTCTAAGAAAGAATATCAAATAGATAATGAAACAGGTGAGATAATTGCCTGATTTACCACCAGATACTAGAGATGCAATAATGATTGCTGCGTCTGATGAAACTACTGATTTAACAACAGGAACTGCTAAGGTTACATTCCGTATGCCTTTTCAAATGAGAGTGACAGAAGTTGTAGCCAATGTAAATGATGCACCAACTGGTTCAACTTTAACCTGTGATATTAATGAAGGAGGTGTTTCTATCATGTCAACTATATTATCAATAGATGCAGGTGAAGAAACTTCAAGAACTGCTGCTACTCCTGCTGTAATATCTGATGAGCAAATAGCAAAAGATGCTGAGATAACAGTTGACATTGATACCATTGGTAGCACTAATGCTGGCAAAGGTTTGAAGATAATGTTGATTGGAACTCAGGTGCAAGTCTAGATGGTTATTTCTACTTTAATTAATTCATTTTCTGTTGGAACAGGAGGTGCTCCTGCATTAGCATTAGGTGCTTGGAAAGAAATAGGAAGAACTACTTTAGGATCTGCTGGTGATCTTATAACAGTTGCTACTTTGCCTAATGTAAAACACTTTATGACTTTATGCCATAACATAGCAACAGGAAATGTTTCTCTTAATTTTAGATTTAATGCTGATGCTGATACTAACTATGCTACTAGACGTTCTTTTGATGATGGTGCTGATACAACTGCTGTTAATGGTTCAGAAGTAGATGAGGGATTTGGTGGTGATTTCCCAAAATTTGATGTTGGTTTTGTTACTAACATACTTAACAAAGAAATAATGCAACAACATAATTTTGTTTATCAAGATACTGCTGTTTCATCAACTGATCCAAGACGAGCAGAACTAATTGGCAAGTGGGATAATATGGTTGATCCAGTAGATGAAATTGCTGCGTTTAATGATTCAGCAGGTAGTTTTAACACCAATTCTGAGTTGGTAGTTCTTGGTTGGGATGAAACAAATACACATACAACAACTGATTCTTTTTGGCAACCAGTAGGATATACAGAAGTATCAGGTGAAGATACTACCATGCTAGTATCATTTACTCCTAAAAAATATCTATGGATGCAAATGTTTTTAAAAAATACAACTGGTACATATGCACCTAAAATAAGATTTAATGGAGATACAGCAACCAATTATTCCTTTACAAATAACTTTAATGGATCTGGTGACACACCTGCTGTTACTCAAGACCATATTGCTCCAAGTGGTTCTTCTACTTCTGATAATAGAGTATTTGATATGTGGTTGTTAAATGAAGCAACAGCAATAAAATTATTTCATAGTATTGATATTCATGCTAGTGCTGCTGGTGTAACTCCACAACGTACAGAAACAAATGGTAAGTGGGTTGAAACAACAGACGCAATATCAGAAATATTAGTTTATAATACTGGTACAAGTGATTTTGGAACAGGTTCTTATATACAGGTTTGGGGTGCTGATTAATATGGTATGGCAAAGACTAGCAACTAAAAGACTTGGGAATGATATTCCTAATCTTACTGCTAACTTTACAGATGGGTTTGATCAGTATGCAAGCCAAGGTGCTGCTGATGGTAATTGGGTTAGTACTGGTGTAAATGCAGTTGTTAATATTACAAATGATGAAATAGATTGGGATTGTGATAATACTGTAACTGATGATGACAGTGTAGTTTATGATTTAATGAGTGATGGAATATATCCTAGTGATACTAACTGGACTTTAAGATACAAATTTGATATAAAAAACTTTACACATAATACAGATGGAACTGGACAACAAATTATTTGTGGTATATCTGATTCAGATGGTGCAGTATTTGCAGATGGAAACCAAGACGCAATAGGTCTAAGAACACAAACATCTTCTGGTGGGGATATACATCAAACTGTAGATGCTAATGCTGCTGCTTGGACTAGTGGTGGAACTCAATTTGTTCATGCTGTAGTAGCAGAAACATTGTATGTAGAAATTAAAAGAACTAGTGATGTAACTTATGAATGTTCATTATACAGTGATGCAACATATACAACTCTTATAGAAAAAGTATTATCAGTGGTTGCTGCTGGTACTGTCGATTTAAGATATGTTAAATTTATTATATGGGAACCTGATGCAACTCCTAACGGAACTCTAGATGGTGCAATAGATGACGTACAATTTTTTAATGGTACAGAAGGAGTACAATCTCATCTTACTCCGAAATTAGAAACTCCTAAAACTCTCGACTTAGATGATGACTTTAATTATTCAACTGCTAAGACAGCAGATAATAGTTTTGACTTTACTTCTGATACAGGATGGAGTACAACTGATACTACTAACATAGATATTGATGATAATAAAGAATTTCTTAAATGGCATATGGTAAGAGATGGTAGTAATGATGGTATTGCCTTTGATGTAGGTGCAGGTAATATAGATGATGAACAGTGGACTTTACGATGGAAATTTTCTGTTAATGAAATAACAGCAGGAACTAACTGTACTGGTTACATTGGTCTAATGGATGCAGATGAAACTGAAACTTATGCAGGTCCTAAAGATGCAATCTATATGAATTTTAATGGTGGTTCATTGGCTATGGGTTCAGGAGATGGAAACCAAGTGAACTTACAGACTGGACAAAATACTGCTATGAGTACAGTAATTGCTCTAAGACCAATGTATATGGTATTAACTAGACTAGACGATTCTAATGCTAGGTTTCAGATATTTAGTGATGCTAATTATTCAGAACTAATAGAAGAAGATAATTTTTCTCTTGCTGCTAACATAGCAAGTCTTAGATACATAGTATTACAAAATATTGCTTCTTCAGCAAATACTTCTGCTATTGATGTAGCAATAGATGACATGGAATTTTTTAATGGGAGAGTTGTAGCAAATACTCCTATTGAAGAAACTCCAACATTAGATGATGATTTTTCAGGTGCTGATAATTGGGTTGAAACTGGAACTAAAAATCAAGTAAATGTATCAACAGATGTTATAGATTGGGATGGAACTAGAGATGGCTCTAATCATAAAACAGTTTTTGATTTAACAACAGTAGATGACAATGAATGGACTTTACGATTCAAATGGACAGTAGATAGTCAAACCTATACCAGTGGTGCAAACCCAATATGGTATGCAGGTATAGTTGATACAGATAATACAGTTGGTACAACAGATTCTTCTAATACAGGATTGTATATGGAAATAGTTTCTGACACTTCACCATTAATTAGATTTAAGAGTGAATTAAATAACGACTTAAACCTTGGTACATTAGAATATACCTTTACAGAAACTCCTACTGCTGGTACAAGGTATGTAGAGATTAAAAAAACTGCTAATGCAACAGGAGTTATGACGCTTTATCGTGATCCAGATTATACCAATGTTATAGAAACAAGTGGTGAATTAGGTCTGGAAGTTACTGATAGTTTAAGATATGTATTTTTTGCTACATATCCTACTGGTTCAGGTGCTACTGCTACACTAGATGGAACAGTTGACGATGTAAAATTTTGGGATGCACAATCAGCATTAACACATCAAAACATCTGGAATGTATTTAGAGGTGTAAAAGATGGTGGAAGTAATGATAGACATATTAGGGTAGAAACAGACCTTAGAAAAATACATTTTGATATAACAGCAGATAGTGCAGATGATGGAATACAACAACATCTTTGGACTGATCTAGGTGCTAGTGTTAGTCAAAATAATTGGTCAGTAAGATGGGATATGATTTTTGAGAACATTACTACAAATGCTTCTTTAGATTGGTTCTTTGGTATAAGTGATTTAGATGGAACTAATGATGCAGGAATTAATAGAGATGGTTTATTTTTTACAGTAACTGCTAATACCACTACAACTTGGGGAATAAGAGATGTAGATGGTGCAGATTTAGAAACAGAAGCAAACAGCGATTCAGTTACAACTCCTACACTAGCAGTAGATACTAAGTATTATTGCCAACTAAGTAGAATAGATGAAACAACATTTACTTTCACTGTATTTACAGATCCTAATTATAGTGAAGTATTATTATCATTAAGAGCAACTACTGTTGATACAATAGTTGGTTTAAGATATTTCTGTATCCTAAATGAAACACTTGGTAATGGTGGACAACTTCTAGGAACAATGGATAATTTCAAATTCATAAATGGTTCTGCAAATATAGATGGTCCCTGTGAAGGATTTGATAGATTACAAATAATGGTTAACATGCTAAATGATGGAGCAATAGATCCCGGAATGAGATTCAATGGTGACGCAAGTGGAACTGATAATACAGATGCACTTTATCACACAAGGAAATCAATTAACGGTGGAGCAGACCTTACAACTACATATGATCATAGAACGTATGGTCTTATTGGTATTGATATAGAATCACAAGACCTGTATAATAGAGTTGAAATTCCTTCAAATTTAACAGGTGATGAAATAAATTTTATCGCACATGGAACTAGTCCTACAACAGCAGGTGAAGCAACTGCACCAAATAGGTCTGAAGCAGTAGGTAAATGGGAAGGCTTAGAAGAAGTTCATACAGTTGCTCTATATAATAATGAAGCAGGAGATTATGATACAGATTCAGAGATTTCTATCTTTGGAGAAGTTAAAGAAGTCATAGGTGGAGAAGATAACTTTAGAACATTATATGAGGCATTAACATAATGGCAATAAATGAACAAAAATTTTGGTATAACTTTTTAGGTGAAGCAATAGATACCAATGTTTGGAATCTAGCAACTGGTACAGGAAGTCCTACATATCAAATGACAAATGTAATAGATGGTGGATTTGAAATAGTTACTGGTACTACAGCAGGAAATCATGGGTTTATTAGTTTTAATGATACTTCTAGATTTTTGGATGAAGATGCTAGTGTTATAATAGGAGTTATACAGGCAGTATCAGATGCAGATGATAGAACAGTAGTTGGTGGAGTTAACAATGTTGCCTTTACTAATCATTGGGTATTTGTTGGCTTGGAAACTAATAACAATGATACTAACTTTAACATATCTACCAATGGTGGTTCTACAACTAATACATCTTCAGGAGTTGCTAAGAATACAAACTTTAATGTTTTCAAAATAACAATGAATCCATCAGATATTGATGTTAGTATTAATGGTGGAACTGCTACAAATGTAACAACCAATCTTCCAACTCTCCCACTACAACCATTTTTCTTTCAAGACACAAGAACTACAGCAGCAAAAACAGGTCGTATAAGATACTATGAGGCATATGGAACATGACACAAACTGCTTCACTCTATGAACAATTCAATCCTTTTACCACTGTTGCAAAACTTAGGTTTGTGGATTGGTTTAGTGGCGATGTAATTAATTCATTTCTTTGGGATCTTTACTTTTCTGGATCAGCAGGAGTTGTATCAATGTTCGATGGATTAGATGGTGGTGTTAATGTTGCTACTAGTGCTTCAACAGTAAATAGACAGGGAATTAATTTTGGTGATGGAACTCATAATGTATTTGATGAAGATACAGCAGTTTGTATTAGTGTTGTAGAAAAGATTGATACTACTTGTCAACTAGCAGTAGGATTTACAAATGATGATAGTATATTTACAGCAAATCATACTGCTTGCTACATAGATGATAGTGGGTTTGGTGCTAGAAAAGGACTAATCACTATGGATGGAACTACCTTTACAGGTACTGATAGTCCTATTGATAGAAACCTAGAGAAAACTCAGTTGAAAATGACCTGTGATCCTACAACTATTGCATTAGATATTAATCATATAAATTATATTAATAAGACTACAAACTTACCAACTAGTGCGATGGCTCCAAACATTTCAGTCTTATCCAGATCAGCAGGTGTAAAAAACAGTAGAAGTACATACTATGAGGCGTTTAACAGATAATGGCTATTGTAGAAAGTATGTTCGACTTAATATTTGCTCAAGGACATTTTCCTAGACAGCATGTTGTAGAAACATTTACTGGTACAGACCTTGATTTAGAGAGGTGGGTTACAGCAGATACAGCAGGAGTTAACGCATTTCAAATGAGTGATTCAATAAATGGTGGGTTTGAAATAGTTGCAGATAACAGTCCTGTTGGAACTGCTGATCTTGATTTTGGTACAGTTAGACAATATAGTGCGTTAAGTTCTGTTTATAGAACTGTTGTTAAATCAGCAGCACTCACTGATAACCAAACTGTAACTGGATTTACTGATGATCTTTTTGTTAATGATTATTATACAGTAGAAGCATTTGAAAGTAATTCAAACTACCAAAACTTTCATAGAGGAACAACTGGTACTAGAACTGACACAGGAGTAGCAACAGATACAGTATATCATCTTTGGGAAGGTGAAGCATTTTCTGCAAGTGTTACTTTGAGAGATGATGGCACTTTAACTTCAACAGCAACAACTGATTTACCAGTTGCAGATTTAGAACCACATTTTAGACAAAGAAGTTTCTTAGGAAATCAAACAGGAAATTGGACATGGTTTGAGGCGTTTAACAAATGAATCAACCAAATAGAAATAAAACTAAAAAGATTGCTGTTAATTTTGGATTAGTTCCTAGAGATATAATCAATAAGGAAATGTTCAGAGCAACTCAAATTCAGGTCGGGCATAGACCAGTTCCTCATATATTTGGTAATTGTACTTGGATAAATCATCCCTATTTATCTAATGTTACTATTGCTCAGATTGTATTTGCTTCAGCAGATGAGAAAAAACTTAGAAGAATTATTGATAAATGGAATGGTAAAATAGTTCCTATTGATGATAGTATGAGCCAATGGCTAATATTAGAAACTTCAGGTAGTGGAAAAGAAGAACAGGTAGAGTTGGCTAATGAGAGAGTATATATTTAAAAACCAAGAGGAGATTGATTAGGTATGGCATTAACTCATTTTGATGGAACTGTAACATCTGATGGTACTGAACAAAACCTATTTGATATTTCAACTGGTGGTCCTAAGCATTTTGCTACTTGGATATACACTCATAATATGACTTCAACAATTACTATCTCAGTTAGAGTATATGTAGAAGATGAGAATCTTAGTTTAGAGAGAAAATATATTGATACCGAGATTTCAGGTGCTCAAACAAGTCCTGCGTTCTTTATTCCCTTTGTTCCTTCTGAACAATACAGGGTTTCTATTCAAAGAACTGCTGGTGCAGATGTAGTCTATACTTGGGTTAGAGCAGAAGCATAGAAATAGAAGTTATACTTAGACAAACTATGAGCCTTTTTGAAGCATTTGAAGAACCTCAGTGTGGTGTAGATGCTATCTTAGTTAATGAGAAAAATGTTCAACCAAAAAGACATAGAGAATATAATGGTGGTTTTGTTATTATTGGATTTCCTAAATGTGGACAAATATCTTTACAGAATTATTTAACAAAAAGATTTCCTACTAAGGTATGCGAAAGACCTGAGTTAGTTTGGAGAAGGGATGGAGTAAAGTATTACAAAAACAATTTTCTTAATAGAGGTTGTATTCCTATACTAATTACTAGAGATCCTATCAAAAGAATATGGTCACATTTTTGGTATGGACATTATGCACAAAGAGGTTGGAAGTTAGAAGAATATCTTAACTTTGTAAAAGAAGATGATAATCACCTAGGTGAATTGAATCCTGTATCAGAATCTAACTATGGTAAGTGGATTAAACAATGGAGTTTCTGTCATCCTATTATAGTTACACTAGAAGAAATGCAAAAGAATCCTGACTTTCCTAAAGATAACACTACAACACATACTAGAAAATTAAAAGAAATGCCAATTATGGCTAGGGAAGATAAAGAGTTAGCAATAAAATATATGGAACGAGAAGAACGAGAACAAAAATTACCAAGTTGGAGTAGAGATTATTGGAAAAAGGGTTTGTAGTTATTGGGTTTCCCAAATGTGGACAAGAATCTCTCGTAGAGTTTCTTAAACTAAAATATCCTAAACGTAAAGTAAAGAAGGATGAAATCATTTGGAATAAGAAAGGAGTAGAAATATTCAAAGAAAAGTATGGCAATAGAATGACACCAGTTATCATTAAGAGAGAACCAATACTTAGGATGTGGAGTTCCTATTGGTATTTTGAATACACTGATGATAAACCCTACAACGAAAGATTCTCATTTCCTGAATACTTAGAACTAGAAGATTACAAATATCATATAGGTGAAATGAATCCAGTTAAACAATCTAATTACAGGAGGTGGATTATACCTTGGTTAGAACTGAATCCAATTATCTTTAAACTAGAAGATTTAATGCACAACAAACAGTTCCCACACCTTAACCAAACCAATGTTGTAAGAGATAAAATAGTTCCAATAATGCCTGATAGGTTTTATAAATTAGCAGATTCCCTGCTCAAAATAGAATTAAGTCATAAATAGTAATTTTTAGTAGATACTACTGCAATACAATGCTTCATTTGAATTGGCAATACAATGCTGTAGTTAAAGTATTTGCAGGAAAGATCCTGAGTTGGCAGATGGTAATGTAGGTAAATACCAACAACAAGGGAGTCAGAATACTCCGTCAACCCATAACACTTGGGAAACTCTTAATTTTCCTACCACAGTAAGACAAGACAGAATTTATGCTCATCCTAATGATACTGATTTTGATGTTAATCATACTGGTAAATACTTAGTAATTTACACAATCTCTGCTTCTACAGAAAGTGTAGCAAATCGTATGAGTAATAGGTCAAGACTTCGAGTTAATACAACTGTTCAAGAAAGTGGCTATGCAGGAAATTACACAAGAACAGTTGCAGAAAATCAGGTCTATATTACAGGTCATGCAATTCTTGATTTAACTCAGGGAGATACAATAGATGTTCAATGGCTAACTGAGGGAACTGCTGGTGATGCAGGAGTTCCACATACTAATAGAGGGCAAACAACTTTTACAATAGTTCAACTACCAAATGAAAACCATGTAGCATATGGTAGATATTCTGATGGAACAGATGCTTCTACCTTTAACGGAACAACTTATGTTAATGCACCATTCGATACCAATGAAGAAGAAACTGATACTTCTGTAATTGAAAGAAATCCCGGAGGTGCTGGTGCTCATATTATCAGATTAAAAAACACTGGACAATATCTAGTTAGATACTCAATAGAAATGGGTGGTGGTGGTCGTACACAAAGAGTATTCAGATGTACTTTAGGTGGAACTGCTGTATCAAACTCACATTCCTATATGTATCTAAGAAGTTCTGCTACAAATCCCCAAATAGCAACTGCTATTTTTCTAGTAGATGCTACTGCTAATGATGACTTAATTTTACAAGGTCAGAGAGGTTCTGCTGACATAGATAGTGCAGTTACTAGAACTATAAACCGTTCTTCTATTGAAGTAATGGAACTTCCTTCTAGTGCAGAAACTGTAATGGCACATGACACTACTGCATTACAGGATGTTTCAGTAGCAGCAAGAATAGAAATGAATTGGGCAGAAACTGAAATACAAAGAGATACTGCTTCATTTACTTTACCTACTGACCAAGAGATAGAAGTTGAAAAGAATGGTGATTATCTATTCTTTGCTAATGGTCTAATTGACAAAGTTTCAACCTCATCCACAGTAAGAATGATGGTAGCAATTAGATTTCAAATAGATGATATTATACAAAGATTTGGCTCGCATGGAACTTTTGTTAGAGGACAAAATGCTTCTCAAGGAACTAGAAATGGCTCATTCAATATGGCTATACTTGCAGATGGAATGTCTGTTGATCAAAGAATAAAAGTTACTACATATGGTGATGGAAGTTTTGGTGAGATAGATAGAACTCAAGCAAGTCAATGTGGTTTTGATGGTTTAAACATTGACACAATGCTTGTTGAGAAAGATGGCGACTTTAAAGTTGATGCAATAATATCTGGACAACCTCAGAGTGCTAATTTCAACAAAGTTCATAGGCATTGGATGCCTGAAATGGATGGAGCAGGTAAACAAAACAGACAGTTCAAAGTTGATGCAATAATTAAGAGATTAGGTGCTAATGGTGACTGTAACTTTGACAAATCAGGTCTTGAATTATACTGTCCTCTTAATGGTAATCTTACAGATTTCTCAGTAAATCAACATACAATTTCAGTAGCAGAAGGTGCTGAAACATATTCTACTACAACCATAGTTAATTCTACAAGTTCATTTGACCATGCTAGTGCTAATTCTTTCCAAGTAGATACTTGGCTTACCAAAGGAAAAATGGATTGGGATGCCAACCATACTGCAATTACACTTTGTGGATGGTTTAGAACTGATACAGATAACAATTCTGTAGATGCTTTATTTGCAAAACGAATTGGTGCTAACACTGGTGCAGGATGGAATTTACTTTGGGGTGCAGATACTGATAATGTTAGATGGGAAAGATCGCAAGGAGATATAGAATCCACACTTCAAACTGTTGCTGGAACTGGAATTAATACTTGGTTTTTCATAGTAGCAACTGCTAGTGGTTCAACAAACAGAAACCAAATGGAATTATCTATATTTAATGCTACAACTGGTGAAAGACAAAAAATTATTGGAACTGCTCAGGCAACAACTGGTAATCCACAAAACTTTCTCAATCCCATTGTAGGTGGTATAGACAATTCTCCTACTATACAGATGTTTGAAGGATTCTCAGAACAGGTTATGTATTTCAGCAGAAAGATTTCAGATGCTGAAGCATGGAGATTATTTAATGGTGGTAGAGGTCTATCAATTCTACAAGGAGGTAATGAGTGTTACCTAGTAGATGCTTTTATTTTAGAAGAAACTCATTTAGATTTTACAATAGATGCTCGATTAGCAGGTACTGCTGAGTTCTTAGTTGATGCAATTATAGTAGAAAGACCAACTAAAACTTTTACTGTTGATGCTATTATTACTACAAAATCTCACGCAACATTTAACAAAGTACATAAACACTTTACTCCTGCTCAGGCAAGAATAGATACTCAACTAATCTACTTGGTAGATGCTATTCTTGTTGATCAAATAGATTTAGATTTTACAGTTGATGCAGTATTAGTTGATAGATTAGACAGGGATTTCACTGTAGATGCTTTCTTACTAGCAGAGCAAACAAAAGACTTTCTAGTTGATGCCATTGTTGTAGATAGATTCACTAAAACATTTACAGTTGACTCTATCTTAGTTGGAACTGATCTTAACTTCACAGTAGATTCTATTCTAGTTGACAGATTTGATGCAGACTTTACTGTTGATGCTTGGATTGTAGGAACTGAATTAGACTACTTAGTTGACTCTATTCTAGTAGATAGGTTTGATAGAGATTACTTAGTTGATGCTTTACTAGAGTTTCAAGGTAGAACTAAAGATTTCACAGTTGATAGTATTCTAGTAGATAGGTTTGACGCAGATTTCTTGGTGGATGCCTTCCTACAAGATACATTTACTAAAGATTTTCTTGTTGACGCAATAATTGTAGGAACTAAACTTACATATTTAGTAGATGCATTTATTGAGGAACTACAAACTAAGGACTTTACAGTTGACGCTATATTTCCAACTACTGATCTTAACTTTGATGTAGATGCAATTATAGTTGATAGATTCACAAAGGATTCCACAGTTGATGCATTTTTAGAAGAAACTTTCACTAAGGTCTTTGATGTAGATTCTATACTTACAACAGTACAAGGTTTAACTTTCAATAAAACACATAGGCGAGATACATCTTACATATTCACAATACCTACTAAGACATTCCAAGTTGACGGTTCAATAATAGGACCTGTTGATAGGGACTTTAAGGTAGATGCTATACTAACATTTAACAAAGAATTTACAGCAGATGCTATACTAGTTGGTACAGTAGAACAGTTCTTAGTAGATTCTATTTTAGTTGACCGATTTGATAAAACATTCTTAGTTGATCCATTAATTTCTGGAACTACTGAGGTAACATTTGATGTTGACGCAATATTAACTACTGTTCCTGAAGAATTTATTGCGTCAGATACTCACTTGCAGGTAACACCAGCATTACTTGATAGAGGAGCAGTAGCAAACCAATTCCTTGTAGATGCTTTTATCGAAGTACATGGTCTTACCAAAACATTCCTAGTAGATGCTCAACTTGAAGATATTTTCATTAAAGAATTTGATGTTGACGCATTTATTGAACAACTACAAACTAAGACATTCTTAGTTGATGCCTTAGTAGGTATAGGAACAGCATTACTTAGAGTTGACGCAATACTTAATCGTCAAACTACTTACTTGGTAGATGCTATCTTAACAGTAGTTACTGAAGTTCCAGTATTCAGTGATACTCACTTACAAGTTCCACCTTCTTTACTTGCTAGTGATACAGATTTCAAACAGTTCTTAGTAGATGCTTATCTTGAAGATACCTTTGACAAAGACTTCGATGTAGATGCGATATTAGTTGACCGATTTGACGCAGATTACCTAGTAGATGCTGTTGTAGTTGATAGATTTGACGCAGATTATTTAGTTGATGCATACCTTGAAGAAACATTTGAAAAAGATTTCTTAGTAGATGCTATATTCCCAACTACAAAACTCACATACTTAGTTGACGCAGTTTTAGTAGATAGATTTGATGCTGATTACCTAGTAGATTCTATTCTAGTAGATAGGTTTGGTAAAACATTCCTAGTTGATGCTATTCTCATTGACCGTAAAGATGCCGATTATCTTGTAGATGCCTTCATAGAACAACAAACTGATTTAGATTATCTTGTTGATGCCTTCCTACAAGCAGAACAAACGAAAGACTTTACTGTAGATGCTTTTGTAGGTGGAGCAACATTCCTTGATTACTTAGTAGATGCCTTCTTACAAGATGCGTTTGATGCTGACTACCTTGTTGACGCAATAGTTGTAGATAGATTTGATAGAGATTTAGAAGTTGACGCATTATTAGAGGATACGTTTGACGCAGATACAGATGTTGACGCTATTCTAGTTGATAGGTTTGATGCTGACTTTCTAGTAGATGCATTTCTTGAAGATATTTTCATTAAAGAGTTTGACGTTGATGCTTTGTTAGAGGTAGAAGGTAGAACTAAGGACTTCACTGTTGATTCTATTCTAACAACTGTACCAGAAGAATTTATTGCTTCTGACAATCACTTGCAAGTAACTCCTGCATTACTAACTAGTGATACAGACTTTAAGCAATTTACAGTAGATGCTCTCTTAGTAAGTGACTCAAACTTTGCAGACTTTACTGTTGATGCATTACTAGTTGTTGAAGATAGAACTAAGGATTTCCTAGTTGATGCAATATTAATTGCTACTTTTGATTCTGACTTTACTGTTGACGCACAATTAGGTGGTGCAATAAATATCTTAGTAGATGCTATACTAGGTAGGCAAAATAACTTTTCAGTAGATGCGTTGTTATTAACTGGTTCAATAGAAGTTGTATTCTCAGACACTCACTTACAACAAATAGCACAACTGCAAGAGGGAACAGAGTTTGAAGTATTCCAAGTGGATGCCCTCCTAGAAGTAACAATAGACAAAGACTTCTTAGTTGACGCATACTTAGAAGAAGAAACTATCAAAGAGTTTGATGTAGATGCTATACTAGTAGTTGATAAGGAAAAAACCTTTACAGTTGACGCACAACTAACAGGTGATAAGAAAGCCAATTTCTTAGTAGATGCTGTATTATCAAATCCAGTTCCAGTTGACTTTATTGTAGATGCTATCATCAGAACTATCCACTCTAATTTGCCGAGAGTTCACACGTTTAGTAAAGTCCATAGGCGAGGAATAGTATTTTTATCACAACCTGATAAGGACTTTAAAGTAGATGCGTTCCTATTAGCAGAACAACCTAAAGATTTCCTTGTAGATGCTTTACTACCTAATGAAGATGTAATAAAAGAATTTGATGTAGATGCTAGGATAGTTTTAAAACAACAAGTTGACATTATGGTAGATGCTTTACTAGAGCAAACTGTACCAGTTGATTTCTTAGTTGATGCAATTCTAGTAGATAGGTTTGATGCAACTTCTCTAGTTGACGCAGTTCTCACAACAGTTCCAGAAGTATTTGTTCCAAGTCCTGTATTACTACAATCCATTACTCATCTAGTTGGAGAATCAATAGACTTCTTAGTAGATGTATTACTTCAAGGTCAAAACCAAGAAGATTACCTAGTTGATGCCTTCTTAGTTAAAGCATTAACAAAGGACTTCTTAGTTGATGCAATACTCATAGTAAGAAATGAAAAAACATTCTTAGTAGATGCTTTCATTGAGAAAGAACAAACTAAAGATTATCTAGTTGATGCTATATTAGTTGTAAGAAAAACTAAGACATTTTTGGTTGATGCTTTCTTTGAAGAAGCAACTCCAAAAGACTTCTTAGTAGATGCTATCTTAATTACTGGATTTGATTTAGACTTC
>Ga0209976_10000787_pt1 | contig 19570 bp, 19 predicted proteins | sample SumtaG_FD_182806 | JGI IMG/M metagenome (GOLD analysis project Ga0209976, IMG submission 182806) | Deep subsurface microbial communities from Indian Ocean to uncover new lineages of life (NeLLi) - Sumatra_00157 metaG (SPAdes) (version 2) | ecosystem: Environmental > Aquatic > Marine > Oceanic >...
AGCGACACCACTTAATCGTGCTGGCCAAAAACGACCAAGGCATAAAAGACTTGATGTCTCTGGTTAGCGAATCCAATAAGCCGGAACACTTCTACAGGAAACCTCGCATCAGTATGGAAGGTCTTGCTCCGTTCGCGAGCAAGGGCAACCTCATTCTTCTATCTGCGTGTATTGGTGGAGAACTTCCCTCTAGCTTATTCACAGATTTCAAAGCGGCGTGCAGCCTAAGTGAACATGGCGGCGAAGCTAACCTCGCACAAGTTCGAGCGTGTCTGAAACCAGACTGGAAAAAAGTAGGGAAAGAGATCATCGAGAGATTTGCAGGAATAGCTGGCGCAGGTAACTTCTTTTTGGAATTACAAGACGAAGGCATGTCTGTCCAGACTGTGGTTACGGAGTGTTTGAGAATATTGGGTAAAGAGACAGGGATTGGTACGGTAGCGACTATTGATGCTCACTACGCATCTCAGAAAGACGCAGAAGATCAGAGACTGTTGCTTTATGCCCAGCTTCACACTACGAAAGAGGACCAAGCACGTAGACAGCAGCAGGGAATAGACATAATGGACTTCTTTGTGTCTGATGAATACTACATCCCTTCCTATGACGAGATGAGAAAAAAATTCACAGAGAAAGAACTTCAAGCTTCCGTAGATATAGCTGCCACTATCAACTATTCAGAACTTGGGCATGATCCTTATCTGCCAATTTTCACGAACGAAGAATCAGAGAAGTTGGGATTGAATTCTAATGATTATCTGAAGCATCTTTGCATAGAAGGTGCCAAGGTAAAGTTGTCACACGTTGACCAAAGACAAAAGAAGGTCTACTGGGACAGGTTACAAAGGGAACTGATCGTTATCGCAGAAGCTAAGCTGGCTGACTACTTCTTGATAGTGTGGGATGCATGTCGATTCGTCGACAGCAAAAACGGACCCAGAGGCAAGGGCCGAGGGTCTGGCGCTGGTTCTCTAATCAACTATCTCACAGGAATTACGGGTATTGACCCGATCCAATATGGTCTGTATTTTGAAAGATTCTACAACATGAGTCGCAATATCCCTCCGCATTTTGACGTTGGATCAATCGACTTCATGTCGTGGATGTCAGACAATTTCGAGCTACTTCACACTAGAGACATAGACGAAGAGAGGAAAATAATATCTAGACATTTGGCCAGACAGATAAGTGCAGGCAAGGTCAAATTCACAGACGAGATGAGAGCAGAGGTTGAATGGATCGATAATAAAAACCCACGGATGTGGATGTACTTTTACGATATGATTAACGATACGAACAATGGCGAATTTCTTGATAAACGCACAGACACAAAGACAGGCAAAACGATTTACTCCGATGGAAAACCTGATATGAATCCATCGAACTCTCATTTATCATATGGCCTTGGACTGACAGGCGAACTAAAACAAGAACAAAAGGTGAAAACCCACGATGGCCATATTAGTCTTCCGGATATCGATACAGATATCGGAGTTGTATTCCGTAGTGAAGTTATCGCTTACCTGAAAGAGAGATGGGGAGAAGAATACGTAGCTCAGATGATCACATTCGGTCGTTTGCAAGGCAAGGCAGCACTGAAAGAAGTGTTCCGCGCTCAGCCCGATCTAGTAAAGCATTTGATGAAGGTAAAAGCGCTCAAGGAAGGCAAAGAAGTCACAGATATCAGTATGACACCACACGACTTATGCAATGAGATAACGAGACACATACCTGACGAAGCTTCTATCGCGGACGAATTGAGACAGGCCAGGAATGAACAGGGAGATGATTATGGTATTTTGCAATGGGCCATACATCATGTCGATCAAGTCCAAGATGCTTATGAGTGGTACAAACCATTGTTTGATCAGGCAATGAGAATCGAAGGCACCAAGAAATCTCAATCCAAACATGCTGCTGGTGTTGTTATCGCAGATAGACCGATAGAAGGACTTGTCCCCCTAACTTACGATGCCAAGAATAAGGACCGTGTTGTCGGTCTAGAGATGGCTAACGCAGAAGACATGGGCGCTGTCAAGTTCGACTTCCTGGGTGTTGTCGCTTTGGACAAACTGTGGAAAGTACAGGATTTGGTCAACGGAGAAAATGAGGGTAAGGTTCTGGAAGAAGGGGAAGTCAATGTCGCAGACTAAAGCCGCTATCAACGTCAAAACTATATTTTGTGATATAGACGGTTGCGTACTGAAGCACCAAGGAAACACCAAAGACATCCAGCAAAAATGCGAACTACTGCCAGGAGTATTGGATACATTCATAGGATGGATTAGAAAGGGATATACAGTAATTCTCACTACTGGACGAAAAGAAAGTATGAGACGCGGTACTGAACAACAACTTCGGTCAACTGGTATCTCTTACGATCTTTTGATAATGGGTCTTCCTAGAGGGCAAAGAGTGGTTATTAACGATATCAAACCGGAATCGAAAGAACCAACGGCAGCATGTGTAAATGTCGAAAGAAACGAGGGGTTGGAAAATGTTGACATCTAATCTAGCCTGTGGGCCGATGAGCAGAGAAATCGTCGAAGCGATTTTTCGTCATTCTCACAAATTTGGCAAACAGTTGATGTTGATATGCTCTCGCAATCAAGTTGACGAGAACGGCGGATATGTCTTCACCACAAAAGAATACATGGAATATGTCGCATTGATGAGACAACAATACCAAAAATCAGATGTGATCATTTGTCGTGATCATTGCGGCCCCGGATTTGGGATATCAAATAACACACTCAATTCTGTTGAGGATACCATACGTTGTGATCTAGAATCTGGATTTGATCTTATCCATATAGACCTATGCCACCTCAATGCTGAACACGATGAAAAACTAAGACACACACTACGACTAATGGAATTCGCTCGTAGTATCCGATCGGATGTTATGTTCGAGATAGGTACTGACGAGAATGTTGGCACCACCGAGACGGATGTAGAGAGAATTGTTTCAGATGTTAAGAGATGCCAGGAAGTAGCGAACCCTGTCTTTTACGTCGTGCAGACTGGTAGTCTAGTTACTCAGAATCGCAATACCGGTAAATTCAATATCGATGCCGTCGAAGCTATGCACGAAGCATTGCGTAATTGCGGTACGAAACTGAAGGAACACAATGCAGACTATTTGACAACAGACCAGATAGCCATGAGGCGAGGAATTGTCGATGCCGTCAACATCGCTCCGCAATTGGGTGTAATCCAAACCAGCCTTGTGTTGTCTCACGCATTGACATACGGAATCGACACAAGTCCGTTCGTTGATAAAGTCGCGCGAGATGTCAATTGGAAAAAATGGAATTGCCACTTAGGAGATCATCATTTATGCGCTTTAGTGTCCGGTCATTACCATTTCAGTGGACCAGCATATTTACAACTAGCTGATCAACTAAATCAAAAGATCAATATTCGTGAATGCATCATAGAGGAAATAATCAATGTAATCGAGCATTATCTTTTTGCCATGGAGTAGGATTATGGAAACAATAGAAAAGCCGTGGGGTAAAGAAGAAATCCTCACCGTTCAGGATAAGTATATGCTGAAGCGACTGACCATGAACTTTGGATGTCGCTGTAGTATGCAGTACCATAATCACAAGACTGAAACAATATACGTACTGAGTGGGATACTGTTTATACACGACGAAGATGGGTATATCAGACAGCTAAACCCAGGTGATTCATGTACTATTGTGCCTGGAGAAGTTCATCGTATGGAGGGTGCATCAGACCCACACGTTGTTTATCTAGAAGCTTCTACGCCAGAGAATGATGACGTAGTGCGCCTGGAGGATGATTATGGAAGATAGCACAAACTACAAGGTTCTGATACCAACTGCTGGTATTGGTTCTAGGTTGGGTAATCATTGTGATCATGTCAACAAGACATTGGTCCCAGTAGCTAACCGTCCAATCATCTCATACATCATAGAGAAATTTCCGCCAGAAGTTGAGTTGATTATCGATCTTGGACACAAAGGCAGTTTGGTTCAAGAATTTTTGACTCTTGCTTATCCAGAACGCAAATTCACGTTCATATGGGCTAACATGAAAGGCTTAACCGCAGATTTGTGTGACTACAAAGAACTACTACAATGTCCTTTCATCTTCTTCACCAATGATGCCATAGTCATGGAAGATATTCCTAAGCCTACACATAATTGGATCGGCTATGCACATATCCGCGCAGCCCAAGATTATCGTTCAGTAGTTATGGATTCATGGTCAGACGATGTTGTAAGAGACCTTGGTGAGAAGGGTGTCCATTCGGAAGCAAAAGCATATATCGGGATTTGTGGTGTCAATGATTACAAAGCATTCTGGAAAGCGATGGACAGGGCATTGCAAGAAGGCACGACGAATCAGGGAGAATCTTTTGCCTTGGCCGAGATGGTCAAGAATGATGGTGTGATGGGTGTTCCATTTACATGGTATGATACAGGGACAATAGAAGCACTCAAACATGCTAACGAGAAATTCAGCGGTAAAGATGATCCGAATATCTTGCCAAAAGAACAGGAGCACATTTGGTTTTGCAATGGTCGCGTAGTGAAGTTTTCGACAGATAGCAAATTCATATATGACCGAGTTCACCGTGCCAGGGCTCTGGGGGGATATGTTCCGCCCATTACAGGCTATACTCCGAACATGTATGCGTATAGTGAGGTTGGTGGGAAAGTGCTATCAAGAACAATAACCATAGCCAAATTCAAGTCTTTTATGGAGTGGGTAGAAGGATTATGGAGCGACAAAAAATTATTGAGTAGTGATGATCGAGATGTGTACGATCAATTCTACCGCGAAAAGACACTCGCTAGAGTGCAGCAGTATTTCGACCGTTTCGGTTACCATGATTCAGAACAATGTATAAATAGCGTAGACACTCCAACTATATCAGCACTGTTGGATCAAATAGATTGGCGGTGGCTATCAGAAGGTGTCCCTGTTAGATTCCATGGCGATCTGCATTTTGAAAATGTGGTTGATACTGGTAATGGATTCTGTCTACTGGATTGGCGACAAGATTTTGGTGGACTCTCAAGTTATGGAGATATCTACTACGACCTAGCCAAGCTAATGCATGGTCTAATTGTCTCCCACAGTATCATTCATCAAGGTTTGTACGAAATAGATATCGATGGCGAAACAGTCAATTTTGACTTAATGAGAAAACAGACCCTTATTGATTGTGAGTCGTGGTTGCATGAATATTGTGCAAGACACCACTACGATTTTCATAAGGTCAAAGTGTTGACGGCGTTGATCTTCTTGAATATTGCAGTGCTTCACCATCAACCGTATGCGGAAATGTTGTTTCATTTGGGCAAGTTAATGTTGAGTGGACTGACAAAATAAGGGAGGCAGCAATGAGTAAGTCTAGTTTGCAACACGGTCTATCTCTGATGGACGAAAAATTCAAGCACGTTCTAGAATTTGGTGTTTGTCGAGGTGGGACAATACGGGTCATCAGGCAAACTCTGGATGAATCGTTTGAAGTTTTTGGGTTCGATTCTTTCGAGGGACTTCCGGAACCTTGGTTGGATATGGATGACAAACTAGTTGTACCACCTGGATATTTTTCCACAAACGGTGTGATACCAGACGTTAAGGGCGTCAAATTTTACAAAGGATGGTTTACCGATACGCTCATTGACTACCTAAAAATCGCACAACCAATAGCACTGTTGCATGTTGATTCTGACATATACAGTTCCGCCAAAGAAGTTCTTTGGTCTCTAAATGATCATATTGTTGCCGGAACTATTATTGTGTTCGACGAATGGTTTTACAATCATGATCCAAAATTTGATGATCATGAAGAAAAGGCATTCCACGAATGGGTATCTGAGTTTGACAGGAAATGCGAGATGGTGTCTTTTGAAGACAAGACCGCATCTGGCGAAGAACGCAAAATAGTGAAAGTGATAGGATAAAAATATGTCTGAAAACAAAGTTGCAGGATTACATGATTGGAAACGCAGGCAATCCCGAACTTGTGGATTGCGATATGAGCCCACTACCGAACCAGAATATTCCGATAGTGAACAAAGAATATTCATGAAAATAAGCACAGGCTTTGCGATTCCAATGTGTGTCAAAGCCAATGTGGGACAATACACAACAATGGTGCACGCAGGGGCTTCTGTCAGACAATGTCATATTGATTTGATAAAAGACTCAATTACAGATCAGACCAGAGGCATCTTAGAAATAGGAATAAATGTCTATTCAAAGCCATTGCTATCAACGACAAGAGCGGTGTTAGAACAAAAACATAATGATTGTGTGTATCTGGGTCTCGATGTCAGAGACAAATCTTCAATCAACAATACTGATAAAAACGTGAGCACTATGGTTGTAGATTCAAAACTTAGACACACAGTAAGAGAAAGAATGTTGGAATTAGGTATGTCCACAATAGATTTACTAATAATAGATGGGGATCATTCTATAGATATGGCAATTAACGACTGGTGTTTTTCTGAATTTTTGTCGCCATTCGGTGCTGTTATTCTCCACGACACAAATGTACACACAGGCCCACGAGCACTTTTTGACGCAATAGATGAACTTTCATTTGAAAAGAGGTTGATAAGTGGCGACATGGTTAAGGGGATGTTCCCAGACTACGGGATAGGTATAGCAAGGAGATTGTTTTGAAAATCGCACTATGCTTAAACGGAATGGCATCTCATCCTGGCAAGAAAATTGTTGGCGGTCAGATGTGGGATGGTAAGACAGGTAAGAGGACGCCAGTAGAATGGCAAAAGGGCTTGGAGCACTACAAGAGACACTTGTTTGCTCATAACGACATAGATGTGTTCATGCACACCCCAAGCGTAGATATAGACCAGGAATTGGTAGCTGCATACAATCCTAGAACAGCGATATTCGAAGAAGACCCAAAGTTCAATACTGACGGGTTGAAGGTCGACAAGAATTACCCTGACGGTATCGACTCAAAAACACAAATAACCATTGCCAGATGGTATAGCATTCAGAGGTGTATGCAACTCAAGAAGCAATACGAAGAAGAACACGGCTTCGAGTACGACATTGTAATGATCGGACGATTTGATGTGGCCTGGATGACAGATGTTCATTTTGATCAATTCGATCCAAATCATTTTTATGCGTCTAATTGGTGTGTTATGAGGATGCCCAATGGCCAGGGCATAAGACACGAGGATTGGTTCTTACATGGATGGGATAAGAAGACCGATGTAAAACTAGAACATATTCATACTGGATATCCACACACACCTCATTATCCAGCATTGGCAGACTATTGGTTCTTTGGCGGAACTAAGATGATGGATCAATTCGGAGACCTGTATAATAATATTGGTCTCTTTTTGAAAGAGGGTGTACCGTCTAATCACGAATTTGCACTGAGACAATTGAAAGTCACAGGACTGTTGCCGAAATTGAAATTTGCATTTCATATTCACAATGATTGTTTCTTATCTCGTTTTGTTTACACAGATTGGAGGAAGTAAGATGAGTCGTATATTTCTAGATGTTGGCGCTCATCATGGACAGACAATAGAATTATTGCTACAGTCGAGATTCAGAATAGATCATATTGTAGGTTTTGACCCATCTCCAATATGTCACGACATTCTAGACAAAAAGTTTGCAGACAATCCGAAGGTTACAATAGTCAAAACAGGGTTGTGGTCCAAAGACTGTGAGATGGACTTGCATAACGAAGGTAGCCAGGGAGGAACAGTGCATGAGGACTATCAGACAACGTGCAATCCTGAGATTCGTGTAACAAAATGCCAATTCGTCAGGGCTTCTGATTGGTTCAGAGATAATGTATCTGCTGATGACGAAGTTTTTCTCAAATTGAATTGTGAAGGCAGTGAATGTGAAGTTATCTCAGATTTGTTGGATAGCGGAGAATACGACAAAGTCAAAGCTACGTTGGTAGATTTTGATGTTCGAAAGAGTCCATCCAACAAACACAAGGAAGATGAACTTCTGGAACGAACAAGAAAGTTGGATATCAACAACATTCATTTTTACATGGGCGACAATCGGCATATGATTCTTTTTTCCGTCGTACTGTAGGAGAAGCCATGGATATTTTTCTGTACTGGGATAACCCACCGGGTCAAACAAAACCGCCAGCATACGTAGAACTATGTTGGGAATCTATCCATAGACATTGTGGATCGGATTTCAAGGTCAATCTAGTGACGACTGAAAATGTCAGAGAGTTTCTACCCAATATATCTGACCGCTTTTTCCAAATTGCGCAAATCAACAATAAGTCCAACTTTCTTAGGTACACGCTTCTAAAGGAGAAGGGTGGTATATGGTTGGATAGCGATCTGATAATGTTCAGAAGTCTCAAGCCACTGATCGATTTACTACAAGAAGATATTGATCTTGTTGCAACGGCTTCTCCAACGCTCAAATATGGAGAGCCAGAGTGTGGAATTTTACTGTCAATAAAAGGCGGGGCAGTGATCACCAAAGCTGTTTCAGTAATCGAATATGCACTTAGTATGCACCCTCCAGGACATATTTTCGAGTGGGGTTCGTTGGGGCCTAAAACTATACGACTAGCAGTCAAAGGAAAGAAATATCACCATCTTGACTGTAAATCAATAATGCCAATAGCCTCGTGGGAAGCCTTTCGTTTCGGAGGGAAAGAATCAATTGATACATACTGCAACGACGAATCATTTGGAGCAATGCTTTATCATCAGATGTTCAAACAAGCTGGCAGTTCGTTTTTGAAAATGAGCCGACAGGAACTACTTGATAGTCCAACTCTCCTGGGACAAATGTTCAGAAAGGCGATATGCTGATGAAAATCAGGGCCACGATTATACACGTATCAACACCACTGAGAATGAGTCCAATAGCCGCCACACTACGGAGGTACGGACATGTTTTCACCGATCAAAAAATCGATGATGCAGATTTGTGGTTGGTCGACTGTATGTGGCCACACAAAATAGATGATGAGACCATAGACGAACTAATTAAATTTCGTGGACAGATAATGCTTATGTCTATGGGAGACTGGAGTTCGTTTAATACCCAAATGGAGGGTCGTGGTCTACCAGATGAAATAATCGACAAGGCTGTCGCGTTCGCCAAAATTCAGTGGACACATGACGATTCCGATTATGATTCGCGTATTGTTGGCAAACAAATCGTTATGCAGCCTTTCTTGATTGATAATTTTTTGAAACCATCTGCCAGAAAAAGACAAATGGTCTCTTTCTATGGATTACCAACTGGTGATTTGGTAACTGAAAACAATTTGAGAATTAGAGCCTGTAGAATACTCAAAGATAATTACTGGTTTCAGGGTGGCATCATAGGACAAGAATCTGGGGTACTAAGGAATATCAAAGGAATTGAAGTTAGACCCCAGCCTTATCCTTTGTATCTAGAATCCATCAACAAATCATTGATATCATTATGTCTCCCTGGCAACAGCGTTTTGACATACAGACATTTTGAAAGCATGGGAATGCGATCGTGTATCGCAACATGTTGTCTAGATCAATTCTGGTGGTTGAACAGAATGGTTCCTGGAGAGCACTATCTAAATTTCTTACCCGACTTGTCAGACCTAAAATCAGTATGCGAAAAATCGCTAAGAGATAAGAAGGGTACTTTACAAATAGCTCAGAATGGATATGAATTGTACGATGAATACTACAAGCTGATGCCAGATGGCGGAATGACCGATGCGATGTGGAAAGACGTGGCGGATCAATGGAAGCAAATGGGAGTATGCATATAATGGCTAACGTACTGGTAACGGGCGGTGCTGGATTCATCGGGTCTCATTTGGTCCGCAGACTATTGGAAGATGGACACGGAATTAGAGTCTTGGACAATCTTTCAACAGGCTGTGCCTGCAACCTGAGAGGGGTACGAGACCGTATCGATTTCATACATGGAGACATTTGTCTACCACGTAATTGCGAGGTAGCGTGTAAAAATATGGACTATGTCTTCCATCAAGCTGCGATACCTTCTGTTCCTAAATCGATAAATGAACCAACGCCTAGTCATAACGCCAATATCAATGGTACATTCAATATGCTGCAAGCAGCCCACAAGTGTCGAGTCGAGCGTTTCATTTATGCAGCTAGTAGTTCCGCCTATGGAGACACGACAGAATCACCGAAATACGAAGGTATCAAACCGATGCCAATGAGTCCATACGCAGTACAGAAATATCTTGGAGAACACTACTGCAAAGTATTCTCTGACTGTTTTGGGCTAGAAACCATCTCTCTCAGATACTTCAATGTGTTCGGGGAAAGACAAGACCCTAAGAGTCAGTATGCAGCAGCCATTCCTGCATTCATTACTAGTTTACTAAGAGGTGAAAGTCCTACTGTGTACGGAGATGGAGAGCAAACACGAGATTTCACATACGTAGAGAATGTCGTTGAAGCTAATATTCTGGCGATGCTTTGTGAAAAACAAACGCACGGTGAAGTTGTGAATATCGCAGGTGGTCAACGGATAACTGTCAATCAGGTTCTTTCTAGCATCAGCCAGGCGCTCGACATAACCCTAAATGTGAATTATGTAGATAGAAGACCAGGGGACATCGAGCACTCATGCGCAGACATAACTTTAGCGAGAGACTTACTCGGTTACGAACCTATTGTAGAATTTGACGAAGGACTACAAGTAGCCGTAGACTTTTATGATGATGGGAAAAGTAATGTCTGACGAAAGCAAAATGTGTTTCATGACTGTGGCCAACTTAGGCTATCAGCGATATATTCCATGGTTCCTGTATTTCCTCAACAGAGCCTACCCGAAAGCGCATAAACTGATCTTGCTCGACGTAATATTGCAACCCAGAATTCGACAAATGCTCACTTTGTTGTCTGGCAATTTCGAGATCAGAGAACAAGCCTTTCCCGAACACACTCGGGCCGACGCCAATACTATCAAGTGTCTGCGATGGCTGACATACGAACCTGAATTCGAACAATACGACTGCATGTCGATCGGAGATGTTGACATGGCAATCTACGAAGAATCTCCATCGTATATGGATCAGCACTTGGCACACTGTGATATGTTAGGAATCCCGTACAGTAATTTTATAAGACCACCAAAGTCTGGTCCTGTACGCATGGGAGGAATCAATGTTTTCAAACCAAGGGAATGGTTTGCCTTCATGAGACCGATAATAGACGAGTACCGCATCATGCTCACGAATGGTAAGCTTCATTTTGAGGAAGAAGGATTCAATGAACAGCTTTTGTTGCACATGATCGTTGAATCAGACCTGGGACAACCACCTCCGAATTTATCGGATACTTATTGGTCCACTATGTCGACATCGAATCATCATGGTACACATATTCGCTTGGCCGAAGTGGGTGGAATAAAAGGATTAAGTGGCGCGAAAGGTTATCGCGATCACAAAACAAATATTCTGGCTGCTGTCGAAACGCCGCTGTTCAAAAAATTGTCGAGAATGTCTCCCCAAATAGGCCAGATATTGACTGTTACAGCAAATGATTACAAAAATTTGTAATTTTGTGGAACAAAGGGCTCACTTCGAGGTATAATGGTATATGATCACGTTCAAGAAATGTAAGTGCGAAGTTGAGAGAGGTAAATTTAGTGTCAACGATATCCCTCTTGACTGTCCAGCCGTATGGCAGCTTATAGCGACAGGCCACACGGTGGGGGTATTCCAGCTTGAGAAAAATCTGGGACAAGATTGGGCCAAAAAAGTCAAGCCGGATAGTTTGGAAGAACTTGCAGCGTTGACGGCCCTACTTCGCCCCGGTCCTCTTGAGGCCGGGATGACACAAGATTACGTAGACATCAAATTCAAGCGCAAAGAAAACGAATATTTACACCCAGCGCTAGAGCCTATCCTGAATCCTACATTCGGATGTCTTGTTTATCAGGAACAGGCGATTCGTATAGCTACGGACATCGCCGGGTTGAGTCCAGAAAGCGCTGACGAACTCCGAAAAGCCATTGGCAAAAAGAAGCCAGAACTCATGGCCAAGGTCAAGAAGAAGTTTGTAGAGGGTGCTCAGAACTACGGCAAAATCAGTCAGGAAATAGCAGAAGAAATTTTCGGATGGATCGAGAAGTGCCAACGGTATTCGTTTAACAAATCACACGCCATATCCTACGGGATGATTGCGTATCAAACTGCATGGGTAAAGTGTCACTTTCCGCAGGAGTTTTTCACCAGCTATCTGACCTATTCACAATACAAGGGTGATCCTAAAGACGAAATTTACAAACTCGTGCAGGACTCTAGATTATTTGGTGTCGACATTTTTCCACCAGACATACGCCGAAGAAATGTCCATTTCCAAATGGTTGATAATCCAAGCAAAGGCGTAGCATTTGGCCTGGCGCACATAAGGGGTGTCGGAGCATCAGCAATCCAAAAGATCGTCGCAGTGAGCGAGGAAACGCCAGCAATGGACCCTCTAAATGTGAGCGTAATGGAACACGGGGGCTCAGCATCTGTGGCTGCAAAGTCCGATGCGGTAGAAACAATTGAGAACGGTTGTTCCAAGCCATTAAAGTATGGGCTTAAAACATGGGCCGATTTTTTGGCAGCAGTCCCTGCTTTTCACCGAAATGTCGGAATTGCCCTGATCAAATCTGGTGCTTGCGATTGTTACCACAGACCACGTAGCGAGATGGTTAGAGAACTCGAAGTCATACTCGGAACCACAGCCAGAGATCACACCGGAAAGAAAATCGAAATCAGAGGGTTGACAGACAAGGAAAAGGATTACTTTTTCGCCCATCTGCAAGAAGACATCATGACCACCAAGCAAATCTTGCTAGATATGTCTCAGCCCCCAAGCGAGAAAACCAAAACGATCAGACAGATGACCAAACGCGAACTTGTAAAAATGGCTGTTGGATATCTGGATCAGGCAGATGTAGCTTTCGACGGCATCACGGATGGTGACGATAAATTCGTGTACACGTCTCCAGATGAGAAAGAAACTTGGTTAGACAGCGTACATAAACGCACCAAGACAGCAATTGAAAAACTCATGCTAGAGAACGGTTATCAAGATATTGCTACGAAGCCACCGTGTTCCAGCGATGCAAGACGGACAAAGATGGCACAGAAAGCGGAGATGTTGGAACAGGAACTGATAGATACGAACATGGCGAATGCTACGGCTGAAAAACACTTCCTGGGCATTTCTCTGTCGTGCTCTCAAGCGGATGATGCCGACAACGCACTGGCTACCCATACGTGCCTAGATATCGCAAGATCGGCCAATAGCGAGTCTGCTGCGGTGTGTGTGATTATAGATAGCGTCAAGCACACAAAAACCAAGCGCGGCTCTAACCCTGGTCAGCCAATGTGCTTCTTGACCATGTCTGACTCAACTTACTCGATTGATCATGCAGTCGTTTTCCCGGATGCTTTTCATCGACTGAAGGCATTCTGTAAGGACGACCTGATTGGTCTTGTGTATGGTGAAAAAAAGAATGGTAGCTTTATCGTAAAAGATATTCAGAAATTGATGTAATTTGTGGAACAAACGTCCTTGTTTGACGTATAATGATAAGGACAGAGTGATTTTTCTTTCGAAAGGTGAAACAATGGCAGCGATGACAATTTTTGGTATTGGTGTTGCGACGGCAGACCCCGAGTTGAAGTATGTTGGAGACAAGAAATCTGCTGTTTGCACAGTGAATCTTGCTTTCAATCGCAATTGGAAAGACGGAAACGGCGAGTGGCAGAAGGAAGCATGTTTTATGCGGGCTCAGGTTTGGGGTGCTCGTGCTGAGCGTATGGCAGAATTGGTCAAGAAGGGACAGCCTGTGTATGTCACAGGTTATCTGAAGCAGGATAATTGGGAAAAGGACGGACAGAAGAGGGTTGCATTCTCTATCAGCATCCAGGATTTCCAGCTATGCACCAAGAATGCCAAGAATGGCAATGGTAACGGCGAATCAAAGAAGACAGAACCTGTTGCCGCCGCAACGAAGACGCCAGCAGACAACGATGCGTCTCCGGATGATATGCCATTCTAATGACCTGCATTAACCCGATCAATGAATTCATCGTCAATTTTGCCAAGAAAATCGAACAGCTTTACCCCAATAGTTATTCTGATATTGGTGACTATATCCAAGAGGGACATCTAAAGCTATCGCAGATCAGAGGCTGCAAAGAGTCCAAGAAGGACTTTTTTTCGTATGCCATAACGTGCGTAGCTAGGGCGATGAGAAAATCAGCTATCGATTCAACGTGTGCCGCATCTGCTCCACATCGAGTAAAGTGGATGGCGCATAAGGTTGATGCCCTTTTGGCGTCAGGCGACACAGAACAAGAAGTACGCATGAAACTCAGAATCACCCCAGAAAAATTCGACGAGATAAAACGACTTGCTTCCCATCAGTCTTGGGATATGCTTTTCGAAGAACCAGTCGCAGATACCGAGTCGTTCTCCTTCTTTGATGACATATTGGAATCAGCGCAATTGACTGATGAAGATATTGTCATTCTCAAAGCACAATTCGACAACGCTGTCGACGATCTTGGTTTGGATAGAAATCAACTATACAGAAAAATGGTAGAAATTCGTCCCAAGTTAGCTCGGAGTGGATATGGAGACTGAAAAAAAGCGTCGTATATTGTTCATAGGCGAAGCCTCGTTTCTTGCAACGGGATTCTCTACATATTGGAATGAGGTAATACAACGACTTCACAAAACAGATGAATTTGAAATTGCAGAAATGGGTAGCTATGCTTTCGCAGACGACATACGTTGCCAACAGGTTCCGTGGAAGTTCTATCCAGTAGCTCCTTCCAGAAGCGATCGAAAGGCTATGGAAGAATATGCACCAAACGTATCAAGGCACTTCGGAGAAGGAAAGTTCGACGACGTGTGTTTGGATTTCAAACCAGATATCGTAGTGGGTATCAGAGACTGGTGGATGGACGAGTTTATTTTGCGATCCGCATTCAGACACAATTTCACATTCATATGGATGCCCACCATCGACGGAGAACCACAAAGAGAACTTTGGCTAGACTCATATCTTCAGTGCGATCGTATCTTGACATATTCTTACTATGGAATGGAGTTGTTGCAAAAGAACGCAAGAAAAGGTACCGATCTTGCAACCATAGCGTCTCCTGGCTCTGATCTAAAAGTATTCTCCCCACCGGAAGACAAAAGGAAACACAAAGCCTCTTTGGGTATTGATCCAGATTCTTTGATCGTAGGCACGGTCATGAGAAATCAAAAGCGTAAACTGTATTACGATCTCATTGAAGCCTTCAGCGATTGGGTCTATAGCTCAAAAACCAAAGGCCATGTCGAATTGGCTCGCAAAACATTTTTGTACTTACACACGAGCTATCCAGATGTCGGGTACGATATAGGCAAAGCGATACGTGATTTCAAAATAGGAAACAAGGTCATAATGACGTATCTCTGCACTCAGTGCCAAACAGTTTATCCGTCTTTCTTCGCTGGAGAATTGATGGTGTGTCGTAAGTGCGGAAAGCTAGCCGCTCACACGCCAAACGCAGATCACTCTTGCCCTCGTGATGTACTGGCTGGAATTATGAAGTCATTCGATCTGTATGCTCAGTATTCTATCTGTGAAGGATGGGGTATGCCTTGCACGGATGCTCTTGCGTGTGGTGTTCCCGTTGCTGCCGTTGATTATTCAGCTATGCAAGATCATCTAAGATGTCCGACAAGCATACCCATTAAAGTTCAGCGTTTTTTCTGGGAAGCAATCATCGAAACAGAACAAAAAAGAGCACTGCCAGACAATGGCGATTTTGTAAACAAGCTAGATCGCTTTCTAAAATTCAGCGAAGAAAAAAGAAACGAGATATCCAGGAAAACAAGAGCATACGCAGAAGAGCTAGTCGGCACATATGGAACAGATCAAAAAATGCCACGATACGGATGGGAACGAACAACAGAAATCTGGAGAAACGTTCTCAAGGAAACATCTGTCAAAGATAGGGAAACGACTTGGCTTTGTAAAACACCCAGAATCAGACAACCAAATCTAGTACCCCCAAACAAGAATATGGACAATAGTCAATTTGTGAACTGGGTTATCGGGAAAGTGTGGGGTCGTCCAGATATGCTCCACACGCACTTCGCTGGAGAATGGCTGAAGTGTTTGAACAGCGGTGCCAGAACGGTAGGAGACCAAAGACGCCCGTTCGACAGAAGTCAATTCGTTAATAACTTCTTGGAAATTGTCAAACAAGATAATGAAATAGAACAGAAACGAATAAATGCGATGAAGAGTGTTTCTCAAGACGATGTAAGTGTGGTGATAATGTAATGAAATTAGCGTATGTTTCTGTACATCGTGATGGGACAGGATATGCCAATCAAGCTATCCACAATATGCTTGCGATAGAAGCTGGTGGCGTAGACGTAGTCGCCCGAGCATTGCGCTTGTCGCAATCTCAAAATCTCAAGTTAGCAGAAAAGGTAAGTCATCTGGAAGCTAAGAATGCCGACAACGTTGATGTGGTAATACAGCACATCTTGCCACATATGTTCGAATACAAATCTGGCGTCAAAAACATTGGATTGATCTGCTGGGAAACAACAAATTTCAATCGATCAAGCTGGGCTTCTCCTTGTGACATGATGGACGAAATGTGGGTACCCAACATACAGACAGCTACCGCCGTTAAAAACAGCAATGTCAACGTGCCTGTCAAAATACTGCCATGCGCGTGTGATGTCAAACGATTCGACGATTTGCCAAAACCACTGAATCTTCCCCAACTGAAAGACAAGTGTGTGTTCTACACTATAGGCGAAATGAACAGAAGGAAAAATGTAGTAGCTATTCTTAGAGCATTCTACTCCGCATTCAGCAATAGAGACGATGTTGCGCTAGTAATCAAGGCTAACATCCCAGGGAAGACGCCCGACGAAGTAGTGAGCACGATACAGACCACCATAGACGATGTCAAAAAATCAGTACATACATACGTAAGGCATCCGTATTATCCTCCAGTTGTGTGTATTGCCAACTTTTTGCCAGAAGAGAAACTGGATCAACTTCACGCAACGTGTGATGTGTTTGTGTCTGCAAGCCATGGAGAGTCCTGGGGGATACCTGCTCATGATGCATTGGGATTCGGTCGTCCTGTGATATTGAGCAATTGGGGCTCGTATCCAGAATTGACATACGGTCAGGCAACTAGATTTTGGCAAGCAGACGACAACACATTCAGGTATCCTGGAGAAATTGATTGTGGCTGGCTCGTCAAGGGACAGCTAACTCCGTGCTTCGGTCAAATCGATTCATTCCCAGATTTGTACACGGGAGACGAATCGTGGTTCGAACCCGATGTATGTCATCTGATTGAGTGCATGAAAGAAGCCTACGCAGAGTGGGGAGACGGAAGTCTCAAGATCAAAGGCGAAGCTGCGAGAAAACGTGCTCGTGTATTCAGCTACGACAAGGTCGGGACGATAGTAAAATCATTGCTTGATTGCAAGGGGGAATAATGGCAGCACCAATATCAACAGTGATGAGAAGTATCAACAGGGACTGTGGTCGTCCACTGAACATACTATACAGCAACAATCACGAAGCGTATAGCGCCACATTAGCCAAAACGGGTCACAATTTTTACGTTTTGCAACATCCAAAATTCCATCCATGGTCCGTACAGGAACGAGCATTGCCCCCGAACTTCTTCATGCTCGATGGTCCAGACATACCACAACAACTAAAGACAGACATAGCTTTTGATCTGGTACTTACCCAGAATCGCATAGATCATTATCCCATTATGGTGCAGCTTGCTACACAACTAAATTGTCCATTGTTGCAGATGGAACACACGTTGCCTTGGCCAGACTGGGATGAAGCCACGACAAAAAAGGTTGGACACTTACCTTGTAACCACAACATTTTTGTTGCCAACTTTTCTGTTGGTGCGTGGTGCCACGACAAAGACGATCCCGACGTTCAGATCATAAGGCATGGGATGGATACGGATTACTGGAATGGATGGGTTGGTGGTGACGGAGCCATTATGACAGCGGTCTGGAACTACATCCAAAGAGACAGAATTTGTGGTTTCTCTCTGTGGAAAGAAGTCACCAAAGAACTGAAAGTAAATCCTTGGGGCGAAACACCCGGACTTTCTAAGATGGCAGATAATTCAGATCATCTTCTGAATCTGTATCGAAACGCATCTGTGTTTCTCAATACCACCCTTTGGTCGTCTTGCCCCTTCTCGTTGCTGGAAGCTATGTCGGTCGGTTGTCCGATTGTCACGACAGCCACAACTTCAATACCCGAATTTATTGAAAACGGCAAAAATGGCTTTATCACAAATAATCCAAAACAAATGCGATCAATGCTTTTAGATTTGATCAACGATAAGGATATGGCGCTGGAAATCGGCGCAGAAGGCCGGAAAACAGTTCTGGAGCATTTTGGACAACAACAGTTCATAGACGAATGGAATGAGGCGTTTTGGAAAGTTGCGAAATGCCCAGTGGGCAGTCTGTAACAGGAGAGTGTTATGAAAATCAATTTGGGTTGTGGACAAGATATACGCAGTGGATTTGTCAACGTCGATCGGTTTCCAGGGAAATTAGACAACTACAAACAAGGAGACATACAGTCTCTAGATTGGCTAACAGAAGATTCTACTGTAGATGAAATTCTAGCACTAGACTGTCTGGAATACCTTCCAGAAAAGAAAGTCAAGTCGACTGTTGAAAATTGGGCTAGTAAGTTGTCGGTTGGTGGAGTGATTAAAATTCTAGTACCAGATTGCCATCTTGTTGCGAAATCATTCCATCAGGGTCAATTGAGTTTACAAGAATATCAAACCATCATGTTCGGTACTCAAGAGCATGATGATGACAGATTATCTGTCATCGATTCTGCGACTCTTTCGGAAATGCTGAAAGATTGCGGCTTGACCATATCCCTGAAAAGATACGAAGGTATTGCGATTTACCTGGAGGCGGTCAAGTGATCATAACTGGATGCAACGTATGTATTTTCGCAAAACGTCAAAACGACAAGGCCGGTTGCGTATTGAATCAACTATGTGTTCTCAAAAACGATCAAATGTGCGCACCAGGGTTCTGTAGGCTTTGTAGAACTCAAGATTGGGCTCAGAAACAGGGTACAAGAGATTTAGAGCAATTGAAAGAAAAGGTTGCGGGCGAAATGCCTTTGCTTTTTGATATGCTTGTGTTCTTCGACGAGAGGAACAACACCATAGCAGACCTGGAAAGAACTTTGTGGTCTGGGTCTAAGTGGTACTCGAAATATGCTCGAAAGGTTACCATTGTTGACACTACTGGATTTGGAAAGGATAGAAAAAATCTGGCTCTCAAGTATATCCTGTCGAAGAAAGAACATCCAGTCAAGACTGTTGTGGACAGTAGCGTTGAATATGAACCTGTTTGCGACAGAGCAGATACCCTGAAGAGGATATCCAAAGATGTACAGGCACCATTTTTCTTGGCGATACCTGCCGGTGGTGTCATAGCAAATTTCGACGGATTTGCCAACATGATAG
>Ga0209976_10000788_pt1 | contig 19555 bp, 8 predicted proteins | sample SumtaG_FD_182806 | JGI IMG/M metagenome (GOLD analysis project Ga0209976, IMG submission 182806) | Deep subsurface microbial communities from Indian Ocean to uncover new lineages of life (NeLLi) - Sumatra_00157 metaG (SPAdes) (version 2) | ecosystem: Environmental > Aquatic > Marine > Oceanic >...
ACCTACGAGTCAACCGCGTCAGAGCTGCGTAAGAAGAAGATTTACAAGAACCTGGACAAGGTGAACTGGGAAGCTGCCCGGATCACTTCCAATCTTGGTACACAGGACCATACGTCCAATACTCCGGTGGTGGATACACGAACCAGCAACAAGAAGTCCACCGTCCTGGTATACGAGTACTGGGGCGAGTGCGATATCCATCAGGATGGTGTCATGGTTCCGATCCTGGTTACGTTCCTCGGCAATACCGTCATTCAGATGACCGAGAACCCGTTCCCGGACAGGCGTCCCCCTTTCGTCTTGGTTCCTTATATGCCCATCATGGGCTCGCACTTTGGTGAGGCTGATGCTTCACTCCTTCAGGATAATCAGCGTGTGTTGGGTGCAGTCACCCGAGGTATGGTCGATCTGTTGGGTCGCTCTGCAAATGCTCAGACTGGTTATGCCAAGGGTATGCTTGATCCCGTGAACCACAAACGCTTCACGAGTGGACAGGATTTCGAGTTCAATCCGAACAAGGATCCGAAGGTTAACATCCAACAGATGGTTTACCCGGAGATCCCCAATTCAGCTCTCCAGATGTCGCAGCTCCAGAATGCGGAGGCCGAGGGTCTCTCTGGGGTCAAGAGCTTCTCTGCTGGTATCACTGGTGAGTCTTTTGGTAAGGTTGCCCGTGGTATCTCTGGTGCCATGGATGCTGCTGCCCAGCGTGAGATGAGTATTCTCCGTAGGCTGTCTGCTGGCATGATCATGATTGGCCGCAAGATCACCTCCATGAATGCCAAGTTCCTCACCGAGGAAGAGGTTATTCGTGTGACGGATGAAGAGTTTGTTGTCATCAAGCGTTCAGATCTGGCTGGTGAGTTCGATCTGATCGTGGACATTTCCACAGCTTCAGTTGATGAGGCTCGCTCCAATGATCTTGGATACATGTTGCAGACCATGGGCCCAGAGATGGATCCTGGTTTGTCACAGGTGATCTTGAGTGAGATCGCCGATCTGAAACGTATGCCCGATCTGGCAGAGCGTATCCGTAGTTACCAGCCCCAGCCTGATCCCTTGGCTGAGAAGCTTCAGGAGCTTCAGATTGCTGAGCTGGAGGGCAAGATTGCTCTGGAGCAGGCCAAGACCATGAAGACCCAGGCCGAGGCTGAGAACATTGCTCTGGATACGCAGTTGGATGCTGATGGCACCAGTCATGAGCGTGCTGTCGAAAGTATGGGTGCTCAGGCATCTGGCAACCGTGATCTGGAAGTGACCAAGGCCCTGCTGAGTGGTGAAGCTGCTCCGGGTAACATCGAAGCTGGTGTTGGTTTCAACAAGATAACCGATGACGCCGATCGTCGCCGGGCTGCTACCAAGAAGCCTGTATCTGCACCGCAAGAGCAGTTCCCTGGCCCTGTTCCTCAGGATACCAGTGTCTTCCCTTCTGAAGAAGAGCTTGCACTTGACCCCAATCTGGGGCAAATACCCCGATAACTACTAACTGAACCTACCAACCACACAGGAGATAAGTGGCAATGGACATATACAACGCAACGGACAACCAGGACCAAGACGACGGACCTACGATGATGACAATGGCGGAGTTCGATGAGTATAAGGCGTCCTGCTTGTATCTCATCGATCAGGCCAAGGCGGCTGCAAAGCTGGCCCAGGATCCTGCCTTCAAGCAGATCATCATGGAAGACTACTTCTCGAATGAACCCAAGCGTTTGGGTTGCCTGATGGCTTCGGGTCGTTTGACCCCCAAGGGTTTCGATGATGCAGTCAGCGATCTGAGAGCGATCGGCCATCTTCGCAAGTACCTCCAGGAGTTCATCGAGAAGGGCAATATTGCCGCAGGCGAGCTTGAGAACCTCGAAATCGCTCGTGCAGAAGCGGTGGCGTCATGAGCGGGGAAACTGGTCAGGAGAAGATCATCGATCCGGATACCCTTTCGGATGATGAGTTCATGAAACTGGACGTGCCCCCCGCCGAGGTGGCCGATCCGAATGCCGAGGAGAATGAAGATGGTGGAGTTTCTACTGAGGACGCTGCTCAAGCTGCTGCCGATACTGCGGCTGAAGCTGCTGGCGGCGGAGACAATCCAGAGGGCGCTGCGTCTGAGACTGGCGAAGATGGAGAAGCTGGTGACGGATCTGACGGTGAAGGTGGAGGCGAAGAAGAAGACGGAGGAGGCAGCACTGGTAGCGGCGAAGAGCTAACCGACGAGGAAAAGGCTGCTGCTGCTCTTGCCGAAGAGGAGGCTGCAAAAGCCAAGGGTGTCAACGATGACAAGGAAACTCTGAAGCTCAAAGCCAAAGATGGCGAGGATGAGGGTGAAGAGACTGCTGAAGAAAAAGTGGCTGCCAAGGTCGCTGAGGAGCAGACGCACGCCACAAGCTTCTTCAAGAAGGTCTCTGCCCCATTTAAGGCCGATGGCAAAGATGTTCAGGTTCGGACCCCCGAGGAGGCTATTCGCCTTATGCAGATGGGAGTTAACTACTCCCGTCGCATGAGTGAGATGAAGCCTCTTCGGGAAATGGATGCCATGTTGACGCAGCATGGACTGAACAACCCCGAAAAACTCAATGAACTGATCGATTTGTCTAAGGGCTCCAAAGAGGCTATCCAGAAGTACCTGAAGAAGCACAATATTGATCCTCTGGATCTGGACCCCTCCAAGGGTGATGCTCACACAACCCCCAACTACCGCAGTGATCCGAAAGATGTGGCGTTCCAGGATGCTATTGACAATACTCTCCAGGTCGAAGGTGGCAAGGAACTTCTGAGCGATGTCAATAGAGATTGGGACGATGAGTCGAAAGAGGCTCTGCGAGATAATCCGAGTATTTTTGGAAAACTGCTTGAACAAAAAGATACTGGGGTGTATGAGCAGATCAAGACAGAATTACTACACCAGCGGACAATGGGCTATCTAGCCGACGTTCCCTTCTTACAGGCTTACGAACAAGTAGGCAATGCGATGCACAAAGCTGGTGTGTTCGACAAGAAAGAAGTCCAGAAAAAGACGGGCCTAGCCCCAATCGCGTCTGGTTCAAGGAAGGCCGCTCCCAAATCGCAGCCCAATCCTAATCTCTCTTCAGCGAAAACAACCCCCAATGCTGCCGCAAAAGCAGTTCCCAACGAACCGGACTACCTGTCCATGTCGGACGAGGATTTCATGAAACTCGGAATACCGGGCGGATAGATCCAAGGGGTCCACAGAGAGTTAAAAGGAAAGAACCATGACTCAGATTTACAATGACCCGAATGGCTCTGCGTCGAGCATCGGTACCCAGTTCAACACTTCGTACTGGGATCGCCGGTCGCTGATCGACGCTGCCGAGCTGATGTTCTTCAGCCCGCTGGCCGACGTTCGTTCGATGCCGAAGCACTACGGCAAAGAGCTGAAGGTGTACTACTACGTGCCGCTGCTCGACGAACGCAACCTGAACGATCAGGGGCTGGATGCCGCTGGCGTCGTCATTGCTCAGACCGAGTTCTGGGTGACTTTCCCTCGCCTCGTCATGGAGACCACGGATGCGGCGTCTGCCGCTGCCAAGACCGCCATCGATGACAACGTGGGTTCCACGATCGTCTGCACCGACGGTGCCAACGGTTCTGGTTTCTCCGGTACTGGCTTTACTGCCCTGACCCTGACCGGTACTGGTTCTGCCAGCCTTCAGGCGAAGTATCTGAACTCGACCAAGCGTGATGCGGTTCTGGCCCTGGCTATCGGTGCTGTCGCCCTCACAGGTGGTGGTAACATCTATGGTAACTCCAAGGATGTCGGTACCATTTCGGCTCGTATGCCGACGCTGACGGAGACCGGTGGTCGCGTCAACCGGGTGGGCTTCACCCGTATCGAGCGTTCGGGTACTCTGGCCGAGCATGGCTTCTTCACCGAGTTCACCGAAGACTCGCTGACCTTCGACACCGATAGCGAGCTGTACGGGCATATGTCCCGCGAGCTGGTTGCTGGTGCCAACGAGGTCACCGAGGATCTGCTTCAGGTCGACATCCTGTCGGCTGCCGGTACGATCGTCTTCGCTGGTACTGCCACGGCTGACCAGGAGCTTTCTGGTGAGGCGGGTGCTGCCCAGGGTGTTGTCGACTATGCGGATCTGAAGCGTCTCTCGATCGCTCTGGATGATAACCGGACCCCCAAGAATACCAAGATCATCAAGGGTTCGCGGATGATCGATACTCGGACGGTGAATGCTGCTCGCCTGATGTATATCGGCTCCGATCTCCAGACCACGTTCGAGAACATGGTTGACGGTCTGTCCAATGCCGCCTTCAAGCCGGTTCGCGAGTATGCGGATGCGGGTTCGATCCTGAATGGCGAGATTGGTGCGGTCGGTGACTTCCGGATCATCGTGGTTCCGAACATGATGAACTGGGTCGGTGCCGGTGCCATCGAGGGTACCAACCCTGGCTTCAAGGTGACCGAAGGTCGCTACGATGTCTTCCCGATGCTGGTTGTCGGTGGTGAGAGCTTCGCCACGGTCGGTCTCCAGTCTTCGGGTGCCAAGGGTGGCAAGCAGAAGTTCAAGATCATCGTGAAGAAGCCTGGCAAGGAAATGGCGACCGTCGCCGATCCTTACGGGAAGGTCGGGTTCTCCTCGATTACCTTCTACCACGGGTTCATCACTCTGCGGGCCGAGCGGATTGGCCTTGTCAAAGCGGTTGCGCCTCAGTAAGGTGCGCGACTGAGCTAACAAAGGGGGCGGCTCATCGTGAGCCGCCCTTTTTCACTTAACCGGAAACAACAGAAAGAACACAACATGGCAAACGACATCGAAAGTCTCCGAGTGCAGGCAACAGAGCTGAACATCAAGTTCTCCGGCAATACCGGTGCCAAGACGCTCCAGGAGAAGATCAATCGCGAGATGACCAAGCCCATGAACCAGGGTGCTGCGAGTATTCTGGGTGACAATGAGCCCCTTCCTGAGATCATGCCGAAGGCTCCTCAGAAGGCAGCTCCGCCCACTCTCGCTCAGCTTCAGACCATGGTCGTCAATGACATCGATCCCAAGAACCAGGCGTTGGTTCGTCAGGTGGTCCGTGCCAAGGCTCTCGTCCTGCGTCGTGTGAAGATCACCAATCTCGATCCTTCCGACTCCGAGTTGCCGGGTGCGATCATCACGGTCATGAACAAATACACCGGCAAGGTGTCCAAGTTCATTCCCTTCGGCGAGGGCACGGAGAGTGGCTACCACATTCCCCAGATCATCCTGAACCATCTCCAGGACCAGAAGTTCGTGATCCGCAAGGCGGTCAAGGGCAGCCCGTTCGGTGTGAAGACCTACAAGAGCACCTATGTGAACAAGTTCGCCATCACCATTCTGCCGGATCTGACCCCAGACGAGCTGAAAGCTCTGGCCGATCGTCAGTCTGCAAGCCAGTCCATCTCGGACTGAACCGTAACGTAAGCCTTGAGAGGAAGTCACCATGGCTGGACATACTGGAGTTAACTGCGATGCAGACGTACAAGCCAACCACTTGTATACCTCTCTCACGGCTGATGCCCCTACTCCCCCGACGGTAGATCTGTCGGGGGAAATTTACTCATTTGTTCCAGATACCACCTCCGCCCTGTATACAGATATCACCGCTGCCACACTGGCCGAATTGACCGCAGGTGATCTGGATGGTGCTGGTGTTTTCGACGTACTCATGGCCTCAGTGGACATCCACATTGCCCGTGAGTTCAAAGGCAACCGTCTCACCGGAGACCAGTATGCCACTGTTTATCTGAATGCCCTCACAACCGTTCTCGGCCAGAGCGTTAGTTTCCTTCTTGCGAAGGACAAAGCTCGTTGGGATGCTGTTACGGCACAGATGAATGCACGTATCGCTGAGATCAAAGCCACTGAAGCTCTGATCGAACTGGAGAAGGTCAAAATGGAGACGCAGAAAGCCGTCTTCGAGATGCAGAACTCTGGTGCCGAATACGGTCTGACCAAAATGAAGATCGCCAATGCCGACGTGGAATACTGCCTCACCAAGTCCAAGAATGAGAGTGAGACCTACAACCGGAACTTCCTGCTTCCGGCTGATTTGGCTCTCAAGACTTATGAGCGTGAATTTATCCTGCCAGCAGAAGCGGCCATTCGGAGGGTCAAGCATGAGCGTGTGCTTCCTTCCGAGGCTGCCCTCAACGAGTTCAATCATCGGGAAATTCTCCCGATTGAGAAGGATATTCAGGCGTATCAGTTGGCAACTGTCCTGCCTCTGCAAACGTCTTTGGAGCAGTTCAAGCTGGATAATGCCGTGGTCATTGCTCATGCCCAGGAGCAGCATAAGTTGAATTTCCAGCTCCCGGCACAAACCAATCTGATCAATGAGCAGAAGGAAGCCATGCGGGCCCAGACCTTGGACAACCGTTCCGATGGTCTGACACCTGTCACTGGTCTCCTTGGCCGTCAGCGGACCTTGCTGAGTGAGCAGGGCGAGGCTGAGCGTGCCAAGACCCTGGATACTCGTAGCGACGCTGTGACCGTCGTTGGTGCGATCGGCAAGCAGAAGGCTCTCTACACTCAGCAGATTGACAGCTTCGTGAAGGATGCCCAGCACAAGACTGCGAAGATGTATCTCGATAGCTGGATCACTCAGAAGACGCTCGATGAGGGTCTGGCAGCTCCGACTGAGTTTGTGAACGCTCAGGTTGATATCGTCCTCGCAAGGGTCCGTGACAACAACAACCTGACGACCTAAGTCCATGGGCCTGTTGGGTGGTAAAACTATTGTCGTTTCGTCAACGGTTTACAATATGGCCGGAGACGAAGCGACCCGTCCGGATTACCTGAAGAACACGATCTTTGGGGCAGTCATGTCCCCTCATAATCCTTACCTCGGGGAAGCGATTGCTTACAATCTTCTCAATGGTCCGGGGATGAACCAACGGCAATTTTATAAGTGGTGCGTGAGGCAGAACTATCCTGGTTTGCCTACATTTTCTGTGACCAGCGAGACCAGTGTGGATCCTACTGTGGTGGCTGGGGAGATCCCTACTCCTGGGTCTCCTGCTGGTTTGGTTATCTCCATGCAGTCGGCCAATCTGGTTTCGGGTAGCTATGAGCATATCGTGGAGAAGTACGTTTTGGATAACCATCCGGATCGGTATGACACAGCTTATGTGACATCCTACGACAAGATCACCAACGACATCACGATCCAGTGGGCAAGTCCTCCGGGAGGTTCCACTGTGATTTCTGCCGGTACATACGACGTGACCAAATCCTATATCGTAGCCGAGTATTACCACTATCTACCAGCCAGCGTTGGCAGCCTGGTGACAGGTGGGACCACGGTAGGAGTGCTGACCAAGCCTTCCACGACTGGTTATGGCCTGGATGCCTCCGTCAACACGGGCGTGGTCAACTACCCCATGACCTTCGATACACGAGTTGTGACGGTCTACACTGGCTCTGAGCCTCCCACCCTTCCGGTGGATACCGACGTGACCACTCCCGACAGTGACAACCCTGGTTTCGATGGTCTAGATGAAACCTGGTCCAAGATCACTTATGACGGTGGCGATGGGAATACCGAAGAGACAATCTCTACGGAGCATTTTCTGGAGATCTCCGAATATCGGCAGATCTACAGCACCACTACCACCGTCTCAGTTGTGGTCAATGAGAATACCCCGGTGGCAGGTCAGACTGAGACTATCACGACAACCAGGATAGGTGAACATATCCGGCCAATTTACGATTGGCGTATTGATACTCAGCCGACTACCCTCCTGAAAATGGAGGGCGGTGTAGAGCTGTTCAGCTACGAGATCGGCACAGGTAACGCCACTCTGGATGCCCTATTCGCGACTGTAAGCACCACCGCAGAGGAGGCTGAGTATTTCCCCTTTCTACCTATCCGGATAAATAATAACTCGATCACCAACACGGAATACGACGATATCACAGGCAGCGGGCTCTATGAGAAAACCAATCGAGCCTATAGACGTGCCTCTGGTGGTGGTCAGAGGTTTTCAAGGCTTGTTACCGAAGTGGAGGAAAACCCGGACATCAATGACATTGACTACGCATTTATACACTTCGGGGTCTCTCTCAATGTGATTGAGCCCGCTTGCCGCAAATACATGTACACTTGGCTCAAGAATGCATCTGCCCACCAGACCACCTCTTCGTCCTACATGACGGGTTACTCCAGTTTGGTGGCTACCTACTTGGCTGAAGTGGCTGATCTGAATGACTGGATCTTCGACCAGGGGCTTTCGTCTCGGCCTCGGTATGGAGATGCAAGACCTCCGACACCTTTATTGGCCTCGCCGGAAGTGACCTCTGTTACGTTGCGTCCTGCCGACGAGCAATGTGACCATGCGGATCAGCGCACCAACTTCGTAAACATCACGGAGACCACCGGCACTGGTACTCTCACAAATACCGAGACAGGTTTGCTCGCCGTAGCAGGCGAAATTTGGTGGACTGAGGGTGTGGATCTTGAGTGGGAAGTGGTATCTGGAGTATATCCCAACGCCATCACCAGAAATTTCAAAATTGAACGGGTACATTTGGGTTGGCAGGTTGACGCTACTAACTGGAAAAGCTTGGAATGCTGGGGCCTAGTCCACAAGAATTTTGTATATGGCGGTGAGGCAGTCAAGCTTCATGCAAAAGAAGCTATTAACGAGGTGGATCCTAGTGGTTTCATCATCCCGTTGCATTACAATACCATGAAAGACCTTGGTCTCAAAGACTCGACCCAGATGGCTACGGCCAATACCAACATCGTCTTCAACTCCTACGAGATTGTGAAGCAGAAATGGTACCAGGGTTTCATTGGAATGTTGATCATCTTCATTGTTATGATTGTGGTTACTGTCATCTTTGCTCCAGCCGGAGGAGGTGTCGGTATACTTGGTGCCAATGCTGCCATAGGTGCAGCCATGGGTTTGACTGGTACGGCTGCCATTCTTGCTGGTGCTATTGTCAATGCTCTCGTGGCTGTTGCCATATCCCAGATCATCTCTGCCGGAGCCACGGCCATATTTGGTGCCAAGTGGGGTGCGATTATCGCTGCCGTAGTCAATCTGGCCATAACCATGGGTGTTGCCGGTGGTTTTGATATTAGTAGTCTCAGCGAACTTGCAACCGTAGAGAACCTTTTGAAATTTACGTCTGCTATTGCAAATGGTTACGAGGGTTATACTCAGGGAGCCATTGCAGAGATTGGCGCTAAGATGGAGGACAATCTGGAAGAGTTCAATGAGCGGATGGACAAGATCTCAAAAATGCTCGTAGAGCTTAGAGGAAATAGTGGATTGATGTTTGATCCATTAAAGCTTACAGACAGTGTGAGAGGCAATGATGCTTCATCGTCCAATGGTGGATATGTCACTGAGACGTTGGATGTCTTCATCCACAGAACCACAATGACAGGTTCGGATATTGTTGATATCAACCTGGCCCTGATCAATGATTTCGCAGATCTAAGCCTAGAACTGCCGTCGTAAAAAGAGGTAACGTCATGAGTCTACATGGAATTCCCCCATTGGATAGCAGTGGAGTTGGTCCTCTCGCATCCAGAGCTATTGCAGGAAGTGCCCCTAGCGCCACGAGTGGTGCCCTGACCAGTACTGGTAGCACCATTGGTGCTGGAGCAGGTGGTGGTGGTTTCTTTGGTGAAGGTTTCTTCGGCGAAGGTGGTGGTGCCAGTCTCGCTCTCGGTGGATTGCAGACCCTGGGTTCCATCTGGAGCAGCTTCCAACAGATGAAGCTGGCCAAGAAGTCTCTGAAATTCCAGAAGGATGCTTTCCGGACCAACCTTGCAAATTCCACCAAGGTGTATAATACCGCACTGGAAGATCGTATCCGTGCTCGTTATGCGACCGAAGGTCGTTCTGAGCAGGCTGATGCGAAGATTGCGGAAAATCGTCTGTAAGGAGTGATACCAGATGGCAGTTCTCGAACTCAAACCTACCCGAGCCCCCAATCTCACGGGCACGTCTCAGATCTTGGCTCAGGCTGGTCTTTCCCTGGATCGGGGCTTTGAGGCTGCCGGTGGTGTGCTTGCATCTTATCAGGCAGGCCAAGAAGCCAAAGCCGATGATGAGGTTTTCGCTGAAATTTCCGGTCTGAAAAACCGAGAGGAAATTGCTGCCTGGTTTGAGGGTGGTGGTCTAAGGGGCAAGCGGATTTCTGCCGATATGAAAGAGCGTGTCAGTGCGCTTTATGCTGATGCGGCTGGTTTGGCATCTACTCGTGCAACCACTGCCAGCACTCTTGCGAGCACAGGTATTAGGAAAGCTGTCGAGGTGGATCGGGCGGCAGAGGAAGTCGATCGGATTGCAGCCCGTGCAGAGCTTCGTGGTCTTACTCCTGGTTTCATTGCAGGTACGGAGGAGGGTAGAGAGTTTGGTCTCACCGGTACTGGAGCTGCACCTGTCGTCGCTCCCACTGGAGCGCCTACCGCAACTGTTCCCCCTGGAGGTGCCGCTGCTGCCCTTGAAGCTTCGGTCCCTGTGATCCCTGGTGCTGCTCCTACTCCTGCTGTTTCTGCTCCCCCTGCGGGAACTATTGAACCTTGGGTATCCTCCAGTGGTGAGAGGGTTTGGATAGATGAAAACGGCTGGCTCATGGAACCTGAGATTGCTGCAACCCACGAAGCTGCTTTCGTTGAGAAGGCCCGTACTCCTGCTCCGACAGCTCTGCCAAGCTACAAGACCAAAACCGAAACTGAGAGTGGTTTCATGACTGTGATTGCCGATAAGGTTCGCAATCCTTTTGCCTTGGCTGCTATTGCTGCCACAGGCCAACATGAGAGTGCCTTCACTGCGGAGAACGCTAGTGGCACATGGAAGGATGGTAAGCGCAGGGCTGGTGGCGTTATGTCTTGGAATGGTGATCGTCTTGCAGCGATGCAGAAGTTCACTGGTGACGACAAATCTCCCGAGGCCCAGGCTGCTTTCTTCCTTCAGGAAGATCCGGCTCTGATGGCAGCTCTTGAGAAGGCCACCTCGGTCGAGGAAGCTGTCACTCTGATGAACAACGCTTGGCGTTTCGCTGGGTATGACAAAGCAGGCGGGGAAGCTGCGGCTCGTCTTGAAACAGCACGAGCAATCTATGGCACTGGTCCCACCCCTGATGGTGCCACCATCGAAACCTCTGCTATCCCCGCTCCTGGGGCTGATCCCCTTGACGCTCTTCGTGCCATTGGTAATCCGGCTGGTCTGGGTGTGCGTAGTCCTACGGGTGGTCGTTCTCCTGAGGAGGCTCTTGCAGAGGCCGAAGCGGCTGGTATTCCTCCGCTTTCTGCGTCTACTACCACGCCACCTGCTGCTTCGACGATCGCTGCTGCTGTCCCTGATGTGGCTACTCTTGTCGCAGATCCCAATCAATTCCGTGATGCTCTCATTACATCTGTGGCGGCTACCAAGTTCATGACCCCCGCTCAGGCTGACCAAATCCTTGCTGGTTCGCGGGCTGCTACTGCGGAGGGTGAAGCTGAAAATCTCAGGTTGGAAGCGATCGCCCGTATGGAGCACTTGACTGCGGTTGCGACGGAGTGGGCCCAGGATCCGAACACGGACATGAAGCTGGAGACCTTGCAGAAACTGCTGAGTGCCCAGCCGGGCACGGCTGTGGAGAAACTCCAGGCTGGTCTATTCGCTCTGGAAGTCGGTAATGGTGCCCTGAAGAGTGTCATCAGCCCGAGCTACATCAAAGATCCTTCGGTGGAACGGGGTATCACCGAGGAACTTGAGCGTAATCGTCGGTCCCTCAAGATCCAGGATATCCATCGTGTCCTGAACAACGCAAAACTCTTTGGGGATGATGATCCTGCCAAGGGTCTGGAAGAGTATCTTGAGCTGAAGGGTGACAAACATGCTGGTGGCGGCACCTATTTGTGGGGCATATTTGGCGAAGAAGCAGGTGATACAAATGCCCTGCGGAACCTAATCCAGCACGTTGCCAACGCATCTGGGGTGAGTGATGCTGAGGCTGCTGCTGCCATGGCCGATAGGTTCGAGCGTGATCCGTCCGGTATCAACGTCCTGGAACACAGGTTTGATAAGCACGGAACCATTGCGTATCTCAAGGCCACTCTGACTGAGGATGCTCGTCGGGCCTATGAGGGTGATGTAGAACGGGTGGCTCGTCGTGAGGATGAACTGAACTCAGGAGGAGTCAGGCTTAGTGTCCTGCGCCGTCAGCAGCAGAAGATGACCGACGCCAACTCTACTCCCGAGGAGAGGAAAAACATGGCTCAAGCCATTGCCTCTCTTCAGGGTACGCTGAGGGCTGGAAGAACTCCGGTAGAGGGAAGGGCGGCTTTGGCGGACTACATTGGTGAGGGTGGTATGGGTATAGCAAGCTATCTCAAGAGCCTCGACCCCGGCAGTGAACGGCATAAGGAGGCTGTGGAGTTTATCCGGCTGTCGATTGAGGGTGATGCGAAGCTGTCCGATGCCCATAAAAGGCTTTTGTTCGCCGCGATTAAGAGCTAAGAGAGGCAGACTATAAAGGAAAAAAGAAGGGTGTCCCTCCATGGCCGAACTGTTTTCTCCCCTATCCAATCCTGATTTCCTAGACCGGGCGTCGGCAGGTGATGTCCTGGCTAACGCTCTGGATACACCTGAATTCGTCAGGATGGCTGCGGTCGCATCCAGCGAGGGTAATGACCTGGCGCGTGAAGATACCTTTGTTTCCGACCTGAAAACCATGGGCTACTATGATCTGGACGCTAAGTACGGTCGTCGAGTGGCTGATAATCGAGGCAAGTTCACGGCAGAGGTTCTGCGTCAACAGATAGTCAGGCAAGCCGAACCTAGCATTGGTGATGTTGCTGTGGATAGTGGCCTTGCCGCTGCCTCTGCCGTCACCGGTATGATTGGCGGTCTGTCTGTTGCTGGAGTAGGTATTCTTGGTGCCGGGCTCGAAGCCACCACTGGAAATACTGGCGTCTCTGAGCTTTCCGCCGACATGGGTGCAGTTCTCCAGGATGCCACAGGTTTCATTACCTCCGGCATGAGCGATACTGAATTGGCCAAGCAAGAGCTGAGTGATATCGAGGCTGACCTTGATCAGCGAGACTCTACAGCTCGCATGGAACGCAGGATCGCTGCGGGTCAAAGCCGAACCATGGCGAATTTTGAGCGTGTCGGGGAAGACTTCCTGAACTTCGGTGAGCGTTTTTACAAGGATCCTTATGTAGCTGGCAACCTGATCTCAGGCGCTCTTGGCTCCCTTTGGCCCAGTGCCAAACTGGCTCAGGCTGGTGTCGTCTTGTCTGAGAAATTGGCTGCCAGAGTTGGCGTCACACGGGGTGCTGCTACCGTTGGTTCCGCCATCGGTATCGGTGTGGCTGAGTCGTCGGGCACATATGTGGATACCTCCAGCTTTGTCATGGGTCTGTCCGAAGAAGATATGATGAACTCCCCCGAGTATCGGGCGCTTCGTGCCAGTGGGCAAAGTCATGACCAGGCCCAGAGTGTTGTTGCTGCGTCGACGGCCACAGAGGCATCTGCTCGTCAGCTTCCCACTGCTGCTGTCCTTGGTTTGGTTGCTGCCCGGTTCAACACCAATCCGTTCAAAGCCTTCAAAGGCCAGAACACCGTTGGCTACTTCCGTGAGGTTGGTATCCAAGCTCTTGAGGAAGGCGGTCAGGGTATAACCTCCACGCTCAACAGGAACTTGGCCGTGCGTAATCAGGTCGATGCAGATATTGATGTGGGTGCGGGCCTTGGTGAAAGTCTTGGCGAGGGTATTTTTGCTGGTGCTGGTATGGCCGGTGTCATCGGTGCTCCCAGTCTGGCTAGAAGTACGGTCAGTGCTGGTGTTCGTGGGATTGCGGATGCTGTCCGGAGTGATACTGCTGCTACCATTGCAAGTGCTGTTGCCACCGGTGGTGCAGATACTCTGGATGCTGCCTCAGCTTTGGGTGCTAGGGTTGCTCCTGTCATAGAACCGATTGTTTCTGCGGCCAAGGTTGCTGCTGAGAAAGCTCGGGAAGTTACTGCGCCTGCCGTAGAGGCGGTTAAGGAGTTTGCTGATCGTCCTAACCAAAAGATACAGGATGCTACTGTAGCGGCTGCTGTGAGGGCCGTTGAGCTGTCTGAAGGTGATGAGACCATCGGGGCCATCAGTGAGGTGGTTACCGGCCTGGTTGAAACGAAAGTCGGTAAGATGACAGATGCGGCAATTCTGTCTGCATCTGCGGCCATTGGTGCTTTGAAAGCTCGTGTCAAGGATTTCTCTCCTGAACTGAAGGCTGAGCTTGTAACAATACTCAGCTCTCCTGATATGATTAAGATTCAGAAGCGTATGGCTCTGATCGATCTGAATAAGACCCAGACGGCAGAGACGGAAGTATCTGACCAAAGTGTCCAGGAAACTGTCGCGGTTGCCCGGCTGAACCCGGTGAACGTGAACCCGGATCATGTCAAGAAGATCCTGGAGCAGAAAGATCGCACAGATCTGACCGAGGAGGATATCAAACTCCTGAAGGCTGCGTCTGAGATTGCCTCTGCTGTGAACAATCATCAAGGCGAACAGGTTCAAATCTCCAGTGAGAAGAGTATCGCTCTCTCCAAAAAGCCTGCATACAATGGTCGTGAGGCTCCCGAGGTCACCAAAATAGAAGACACTTCCCGATCTATCCAGGTTGGTGGTTTCAAGGATGCACGGGGCAATAAACTCCGGTCGGTCAATGACTTCGCTGCTGACATCTTTGAGGGTGCCCAGTCGGAAGATGGAACCATTGTCAACGATGAGGGTGTTTCCGTCCCTGTTGCTTCCATCGTGAACCAGTTCAAAATGTTCGCTACCCACATGGCCAACAAGGTCGCTGCCTTGAACCAGTCTGCTGCCAATGCTGATGCAAAGGGCACAGGTACCTTTGAGATGTTTGAGTCCTTGGTTGGTGGTGTCAAGATGGTTGCTGCTGGAGTGGCTGGTGGTGCTAAGGCTGTAGCCTATCACATAAATACCCCTCGGTCAGTTGCCTTTGCTCAGGGTGTCCACAATGATGCTGTGGTTGCAGCCGAGGTCTACAACACCTTGGTTCGGACATTCCCAGATCTTTTCCCTGGTGGAGAGATCACCATCCCCGAGTTGACCAAGACCACGCAGAAACAAACCCCCGACACACCGGCTGTCGAAGCAGTTGTAGAGGCTGCACCGGATGAGACAAAACCGCAGGCGGAGCCGGAGGTTGTGTCGAAGGAGGAGGCTGCCTCGCAAACGGATGAGCAGCCGAAAAAAGAAACTCCCTCCAAAACCCTCACAGAGCGGGAGTTTCTGATTGAGGAATTGAAAAAGCCGACGACCGAAATAAGTCGTGGTGAGAAGAAACGTATCCGTGCAAGGATTGCCGAGATTGATGCTGAAACAACGGTGGTCGAGGAGACGGTTTCGCCAGAGGCGACAACCGACGACGAGGCCGATACCGCACCCGTGACTCAGAAATTCGGCGAGACATTTACTCCGATTGAGGAGGATGTTGGGTATACGAGTGGGCAGGAACTGCTTGCTCTCCTGAGTGTAGGAACCAACACCACTGAGGGATATATGAGTTTCGCCCAGTCTGTATTCCGCACTCTGATCGAAGGCGTGAATGAGAGGCTGAACACTGTTCTTGTGAGCAAGAAGGATGGCCGCACCATTGGTGATGCGATCCGGGCAGGTGTGGATTTGACCCATATCCGTGACTTCAAGAATACAATGCTGGTGGATCCCGAGACTGGTCAGTACGATCCCGATCTTGTGTCGATCGCTGCTGTGGCGGTGATTGACTGGTTGTCCTCAGTGAGGTCTGCCAATCCCCATCAGTTGAGCGATACTCTGGAAAACCTGGGTGTCACCCTCACGGATCTGACCAACGAGGAATTCGACAATATCGCGTATGGTGTATCTCCCCGTCAGGCATCAGAGGTTCTGGCAAAGCAGATCATTCGTATGTGGAACGTCGAAGCTAACTCTGATGCTCAGCTCGTCGATGCTCGGGGAGCTGTCGAAGGTCTCGTCAAAGAGATGCTCACTGTACTGGATGTCAAGTTTGAGTTTCTCGATATCAACGATGTCCCGGTGATCAAGGATGGCAAGAAGGTGACGACGCCTACCATCAACGTCAGGAAGCTTCAGCCGATCCAGAAGGATATCGGACTCAGCGGTCAGAACTCGGTTCAGAAACTCCTCGCCCCGGAGGAGAATACTACCCCCTCCATTGGGGAGAAGATCGAAGCCACCGATCGCACCCAGAGCCGAGGGAATGTGAAGCTTTCCAGGATCGAACGAGCTGCCTTGAAGGCCATGCAGGACACTCCTCACACAAAGGCCAAGGGTATCTCCGATCTGGCCAAGGCCATTGGATTTGATGTCATCTCCAAGATGCTCGGTTTCCGGGATGTCTCAGAGTTGACGAAAAACCATCCTCTCCGCAGCTCCATTGAGGGCAAGAACCTCTCCATCGAGCGGGACTGGGATGATGCACAGGCTGTACTAGCTGAACTGGAAGGTCGTGAAGATACTCCGGTCTACTACCCTGTGGGTATTTCCAAGGTTGGTCGACACCAGTTTAAGGGCATCAACCCTCAGAACAACAAGATCCTTCGGGCTCTGGTGACCCCCACACATTCCACCTTGGACATGACGAACCAGGAAGATGCTGATGCCTTCTGGCTGACAGTTGCTCAGGCTTCTGATCTGGCCAAGGTTGAGAATGAGGCTCACCAGAGTATCCTGTCCCGTATCCAGGATGACTTTACCGCCAAGTATGGTGAGGCCGTGGAACTGATCGAAGCCTACCTCACCAGTGGTGTTCTGGATGCTGATGCCCTCTTCGCTCTCACTGGGGAACTGGAGATGGCCCAGTTGAACGCACTGTTCGCTGTGGCAGACTTCAATCATACCACGGACAAGACCAAGTTCGAGACCAGCTTGAGCTTTGAGCTTGATGGCAAGACCGATGGTCCGGCCAATATGATGAGCAACTTCGGCCAAGGTAAAGTGACCCCAGAGGATATGAACAACTTCCAGCGTGTTGGGTTCTTCCTTGGAACGAAATTCAAGACCCTGAACCGGTTCTTCTCTGGCGGGAACGTCGACCTTTATCAGGTGACTGCTGACCGGGCCCAGAGGCGTATGTTCTCCGAGATCGCCAAGGCCGGTCCCAATGAGAAAAAGGTTCTGTATGCTGCTGCAAGGTTTGCCGCGATCTTTGGTGACTTCCGTATCACGGATAGGGGCACCATTGAGATGACCCGTAATACTGCCAAGAACCCGATGACCAAGACGGTCTATGGATCTGGTATACGTGGTGTCGCAAGTGGTATTGCTGAGGAGATGGTTCTGGAATTCTACAATAGAATGGTAGATGTTCCTGAGGGGACCGACCCTGCTGCTTTCCTTGGTTACCCGGATCTGATCGCAGACTTTGAGCTTCTCTTCGGGACAAGGTATCCGAGTAATGTAAACTGGAAAGACTCGTTTATTGACGGCAATTCCATGGGTGTCTTCAAGGATATCATCGGTGATGGTATCGGCGAAATGGTTGCAACCACAGCCAAGAGTGTGATTGGTGCTCCGATCATCGGCGTGAATGATACCCTGGTTTTCGTCACCAACGTCCAGACTGAATTCCTTCAGGAGCTGTTCCAGAAACGTCTTCTGGAGCTGGCTGAGAAGCGCGCTACCGAGGGCAAAATCGAGCGTAACAAGAAGGGTCAGCCGATCATCCGTCAACTCTCCCAGAGCGATTACGATGCTCTGGTTGCAGAGTTGAAGGCGTATGCTCCCCTGTACTCGAACGGCACTCAGACCTTGGCCGTCGGATCGTTCTCTGGTCAGGTGAGCGATATCGAGTTGTCCTCAAACATGAGTGGCAACATGCGTATGAAGTCCACCTTGCCTGCACCCGACGTTGCAGGTGTGAAGATCATTCCCTACGTCTCGATTGGACGTGGTGATGCCATGATGATGAACACAATCTACAGTTCAAAAGACGCTCCCGCAGACACTCTCCCGGTGTTTGATGGTATCGATATGCCCATCAACAAGGTCAAAGAGTATGCTGATCGTATCAATGGCGCGGTAATGCAGAACTGGGATCGTGATGTACTGGGTGACATCGTGGCCGACTTCGAAAACTTCCTCAGCATGGTCGGAGACGATGCCGATATACTCACGACTGCCTTCAATCAGGTTGCTGAAAACTCCGGCAAGTCCTCGGTTACTGCCAAAGATGTTCAGGAATTGATGGAGACTCTTCAAGAGCAACGTCGTCAGAACCTGGCTCGGAAGAAAGCTTTCCGGAGTGTGCCCCTTTCGGTTGACCATATGGGTGGATCCGACAGTGCATATACTCGTGGCCCCGACGGAGAGATGACTCTCGCTGAGATCAACAATCTCATCGAGAATGAGCTATTGGGTCGAGATATTACTGAGCCCGCTGCAATTCCCGAGGGACAGCCGATCCTCGAAACCGACACAGATACTCTGCTGGTTTCCTTGCTCCAGGAGACTCGCAACAAGGGTGTTCGGGACACTGTTCGGGTTCTGCGTGATCTCCTGACCGAGAACTACAAAGTAGTGATTGGGACTATCGGACAACTGGAGAGCTATCGTGGTGAGGCACTGCCCCATTCCAAGGGTATGGTCGATCTGGAGGCTAAGGTGATCTATTTGACTGACAACAATCATGAGACCCTGGCCCATGAAATGATGCACTTGGCCACGTTTGAGGCGGTGCTGGCCCACTACGAGGGAACCAACAACGATGCCGTGTCCCGTTTGGAAACTCTGATGGAGCAGTTCATGGACATGGATTTCTCCGATAAGGGGGCTGCCCTGCGTAATGCGGCCAACTCTGCCAAGGCCCAGATCCTCGGCTACCAGATCGATGCCACCCCGTTCAACCAGGCTGCTGCTCTGAACGAGTTCATGGCTTGGACCCTGACCAACGAAGCTCTGATCAAGGGCCTGAAGAAAGAAACTATTCTGACCAAGCTGGCCAAAACAGTCAAAGCCCTGATGCGTCGCATCTTGGGCAAGGTTCCCACGAATATGTTTTCCAACATTTTGTTCAACACGGCCATCATCAATGACAGTCCGATCGACAAAGGCGGAGACAAGGGTAATGGAGAAGATGGTGGTGGAAATGGAGACAACAACGACAACGGAAACTCCGGTGGAGGGCTCACTCCTTCGGCGCATAATTTCACCAACTTCTGGATTGATCTGGTCAAAGCCCGGCTTGAAGATCTTAGGTCTGGGACTGATCGGATTGCTCGCACAGACCAGTTTGTCCGGTATCAAGATGCTGCGAAAAACGCAGTAATCAAGCTGGACTTCGGTGGGTTCGTTCTGAGCGATTACCAGAAGCAGACCTTCAAGGCGATCCATATGGTTCTAGCCATGGAGATGCGTCTGAATACTCAGTCCTCGATCGCTATGAACAAGGTGTTCGAGTACGTCACCGACAACCTGACCCCCGAGATGTTTGGTCCGGGTAAGCTGGGTCAGGAGCTTTATGCAACCGTCCGGGATCTACTGGGTGATACGAAGAACGATGAGAGCGTGACCGATGCCATGGCAGTTCTGCTGGC
>Ga0209976_10000789_pt1 | contig 19521 bp, 19 predicted proteins | sample SumtaG_FD_182806 | JGI IMG/M metagenome (GOLD analysis project Ga0209976, IMG submission 182806) | Deep subsurface microbial communities from Indian Ocean to uncover new lineages of life (NeLLi) - Sumatra_00157 metaG (SPAdes) (version 2) | ecosystem: Environmental > Aquatic > Marine > Oceanic >...
GACAGAATCAGGGGCACAGTCAGGTCGCAGCATGCCACTTTGTGGGAGCAGCATATACGCACAGACGGATACGAAGTCGTCCTAGAACGAGATCCTGGAACTTCTAGGCTCGCCCCCGTAGAAGAAGAATTACTCTCAGAACTCACTGACAAGTTCAGAGACTTCGACTGGCGTGCGATGGTTCATCATGTGCATGGCTTCGCGGAATACAAGGAGCCAGAAGCCGAGAATGGGCGCAAGCCAATCTACTACGTCGACATACTCAAGGCAGTAGGAAGGGAAGAAGAAGCGAAGGAGCTGGCGAAGGAATTCTCAGCTGCAAACTTCCTTCGATCAATAATTGGTGAATGCTGATATTCTTCCTCACTACGAGTGTGTCTTCTGGATGCGTGAGAAACCCTATTACAAAGCCCATCTGCATTTCATCATCACATATCCAGAAGATGCGGATGGGTGGGCTTTAGTTGTTGGCACCACGACAAAAACGCGGGGGGCAATTGGATCATTTGTACTTCATCCAGGAGACCATCCCGCACTTAAGGATGACAGCTTCCTGAGCTATGCGTCCCTCCAACTCGCGAACATGGAGAAACTGGCTCGGAGCTACCGGGAAATCCCCAAACTTGTATGGTCTGAGAGGAAAGCAAGTGCCGTTCTCATCGTACAGATCCAGCAAGTGCTGATTGATAGCAACATGCTTGAATCGCGCTATGTGGAACTCATTGCCGTAGCAAGACAACGGTTTGCGGGCTAGGAACACAATGCCGTGTATTGGATGCTAGATGCTTCGGGGTCAAGTTTTGTATTTCAACATCCGCCGAGGTGAATCTTCTGACGGAATAGCGCTGAATTCGTGAGTAAGACATGGATTCTTCATCCTCGGAATCATGCGCGTTGGCCCGACATTCGGTGTCAGCGGTTGGGGGTCAGGCCTTTATATTTGAATCCCAATCTCCTAAACTGACTTATTATGTCAAGGCCTCTGCGTATAGAGTCCGAAGGCGCTCTCTACCATCTGCGGGGTCAGATCTTGTCTTTTGACATTATCGTCTTCCTAGCTCGGGAGACGATCTGACTAATCGTGGAGGAGTGCAGCCTTGGGCATTCCTGAGACTGAGATAGTGCATGCTCGTTGGGCGTACCTCAGGCTCCGGGGTCAAGTCTTTTATCTTGGTGTTTGCTTTGTAGAGATAAGGTATGTGTCCCCCGAACTCAAAGAGCATTTGAACTTGCGGCAAATTCTTTCACCGGAGTTGTCGAGAGGGTGAGACATGGGCTCCAGACTCCATCGCAATGAGGTCTTTGGATACGACTGACACGTTCGTGCAACGCAAGTCCCACACAATGTGACTGTTCGTGACGCGCCTTTTCCTTGCGTGATCAAGACTGCAAGAATTCATCGCCATTCAGATGTTCTATAGCGCACCTGTTAAAGAGCGATAACAAGGAGGTTTGCACGTGTACAAGATCAAGATCACTGTATTGAAACGCATGGCAAATCCGGATCTCATTGCGGAATACGCTGGCGACAAGGTTCGGGATACCCGGCTCGCCTCTCCGCAGTGTGGCATGTTTACGGACGGTCAGGAGTTCTTGCTTTCCGATGCGTCCGAGCTGCCCGAGGCTTTCTGCGCATGGGCATGGGCCGACATTCACAGAGAGATCCTCGCCATCTCCGGGGGAAGTGACATGACACCGTGGATCAAGAAGCCAGGTCTGGCGATCGCCTGCTGCACAGACGGTTTCCGCCCCGTAGTGTTCAAAATCGAACGCGGAGTCTGGGCAGCATCAGAAGCGGAGCTTCTGTAATGAACTCGATAACAACCTATCCATCGAGTTCGCCTGTACAAGACGGTTTCCGCCCTGTAGTGTTCAAAATCGAACGCATGGAGGAGATTGTCTAGGCCCCACGAGGTCCTAGGCTCAAGAAGAGTGTGAGTGTCGTGGTACAAGCAAGAACCATCAGCAATTCCAGGGAGGAACCATGGCCAAGGCAAGAATCACGGTAATGAAGAAGGTTTTGCATCAGGATCTGCTCGACGAATACCTCGATCCAGAGGCTAAGGCGAACGGGTTTGCGCTCTGTACTGCTTTTGAAGAGGGCGAAGAAATCATCCTGAACGGAATGAACTACCCCGAAGGCTTCTGTCACTGGGCATGGGCTGATATCCAGCGCGATGTGATGATGGTCATGTTCGGCCAGGGATTCCCATGGGTAAGACCCAAGGCGACGGCCATCAGCTGCTGCACAGACGGATTCCGCCCAGTTACCTTCAAAATCGAGCGGATCGAAGAGTAGTCGGAGGAATCAGGGGCGAGAAGTTCGAGGGACACATACCTTATTTCGCAAGAAACAGGGCTTCTCACTATTTCGTAAGAAATAGGAGTTTCATCCCTATTCGTAAGAATCATCTTCGGGGGCAAAGCTTAATTCTTGAATTCCCTTCAGGAATACAGTCGCCTTAGCTCATCAGCCTGAGTACGTCCGGCCTTTCCAAATTCCACTCTTCGGGGTCAGATCTTTGATGATGGTGTTTGCTTTGTAGAGATAAGGTATCTGTCCCCCGAGCTCATAACTGCAGGACCCATTACGTTGATAGGACTTCCTTCACCCGGCCAACCTCGCCCGTTTCAAGGCGAACCTTGATGCCATGTGGATGTGTTGGAGACTTTGTCAAGATATCTCTAACAACGCCTCTTGTAAGGATGCCGCTGCGCTGGTCTTGCTTTTGTACAATTTTCACCTCTAAGCCGGACGTTATCTTGTTGCTTTCAATGGCACGCATCTTGTCCTTTCCGAGAAACCGGCTGCAATCTGTCTTCGGTAATTACACTGCCCAACCATGATTGGTGTGCGTCGGTGAACACGTTCATTGACACTCGCGCAAGCGACATTCTCGCTTCGGGGTCAAGTCTTGTATTTCAACATCCGCCGCGGCGAATTCTTTCACCGGAGTTGTCGAGAGTCGTCGGGGTCAAACCTTCATTCTGAGGATTCTCTTCCGTCACATCCAGGGCAGACCTTGCTTCGTGCTGTAATTGGCAAGGTCTGCCCCCGAGAATGAACCTCGATGCTAGTTGAAGACGCGAATGCGATATTCGATCCTGTTCCCCACTCTGGTGCTTTCTGAATCGCGGAGCTCGAACCAAACGTCAATGTCCCCCGTTTCCATTGCAAGGAGCTGAAAGGTGTGCGTTCCCGCTCCAGTATAGGGGAACACTCTGGGCGTGTCGGCATAGAACTCGTCGTTGAGATACTCGAGGCCGGAACCGTCAACACCTGCGAGCACCCATTCCCATCCTTCTCCTTCACGAAGTTGAACAACGACCAGCCCGCCGTTGGACACTTGCACCGTTTGTCCATCATCGTGCCTGTCGAGAGCAAGAACCTCTTCAGGTAAGCGGAATTCGGCAAGCTCGTAGTTCACAGAATTGAGAACATGTTTCACGACACCAACACCGGGGGCGAACCACAAGAACTGGATTGGCCCGCCATAAAGGCGCGGACTGCTCTCAGGCAGCTCATAGTGCACTCGCCAGGTCCCAAGGAAAATGGGCGAGTAAGATCCCAAAAGGGTGCCTACCTCTCCGGACTCAATCGCAACAACCTCTCGGTGGTACACAGTGGCTTTTCCGACCCCCTCGCTTGTTAACAGGCGCCAGGTTGCGTCCTCTTCCAGAGGAAGCTCAAGAAAGGCCAATCCGGGATTGAGAGAGAAACTCGTCTGAGATCCAGAAGCCAAGACCTCACGAGAGCCCTGCAGGGCGACCTTGTCTTTCGTTCGATGGAGATAGAGAAGCTCGTCCGGTCCATTGCTGTAATGCGTTCGGAGGACATAGCACTCGATGCCATCTCCTTGGACGATGGCTACAACCTCGCTCTCCAACAAGCCGGAGGCCGAAATTTGCGGATTCCAGTACTTGGCAGCATTTCGGTACAGCCAGCGTGCGCCAACAAACAGAGGATACGGATCTTCTTCCCATGCTCCAGGCACATAGTTGGCAGTTCCGACAAGATCGTAGTCTCCAGGTTCAGCTACTTCAGGCAGGTCAATAGGCGAAATTGCGATTGGGCCCGTGCAACCAAACAGAAGCCCTCCCAAAACTAGCAAACTCATGAAGAGTGAGGTTCGCCTACATTTCATGATCAGCACCTCCTGGATTCATCGTAGAGGAATCCACGCGAGATGCCAAATCTGATCAGCTGATCTTCTGCAGAACAGTCTATGTTGTTATCTGAGTACTTGGAGCAGCGCCTGTATATTGCTGCAATAGGCAAGGTTTGACCCCTACGATAGCTAAGTAGCTGTCTACGGATCAAAGAGAATCCGACAGGAGTTGAATCACTCGAGGGTCAACTCCCAAGCTTCTCAGCCTGGTTGAGGAGCCGCCGTCCATCCGCACAGGATACATATGGTAGACCCCAGAGATGCGAACGCGAAGACGACCCCGAAGCCGAATTCCAGAGAGTCTACCACCACTGACGAGGGCGAGGATTAGACGGTCTCCTTCACGCTTTCGAAGCAATTCGCGATAAATCCGAAGCTGTCGGCGGAATTGCTGAAGTGGACCACATGATCAGTAACTTGCGCGTTTGTCTTAATAATCATAATGTGCTATTGTATTCTCAGATATGTGGTGAAGCGGGTGCTTCATTGCGAAGAGGAGGAGAGCATGGAGATACGCGAAGCACAATCTATTGTCGGAGACTTCATTGAGGCCCGCGCATGGAATCTCATCACTCTTTCCCAGCGCGGCAATCATATTGGCCGCGAGGTTGGAAAGCTGTTTGAGTACATCCTCTATATGGAAGGCGTCACCACCAAGTCACCCGAAATGGAGAAACTGCCAAAGCAACTTGGCGACATTCTGTTCAGTCTCATGGCTCTCGCAAACATGCTTGAAGTTGATCTTGGGGAGCAACTTCGTGTGTCAATGGATCGAGATGATTCCAAATACCCTGCTGAAGAGACTCGACAGCTTGCTGTCAGTGCTTTCCGAGAGAAGGCACTCCCAATGTTTAGGAAAACAGAAGCAACTGCCGAGGAGAAGGCCTAGTCGATTCATTCAGCCGAACAGAGCGATTCGCCGGTGGACACCTGGGCAAGACACTATCCGGGTGTCTACCAAGCAGGTTGTCTTTCGGATGCTGGGAACATATTGGAAATCCTGTGGAGCGTTACTCAGAACTGCCCTTTCCGATGTTCCTATTGCTGCATGTCCGCTTCTCCATCCTTAAGCGCAGCCTCACATCGACCTAATGCAAATGGGAAGAGCGAACTTGATCTCTCGACAAAACTCAGTCTAATTGACAAGCTGCGTACAATGGATTGCTCGCTTGAGCTTTCCGGCGGAGATATCCTATCTCAGGACTATGGTTTTGACCTCATTACGTACGCAGGTGAGCGCCTTGGACCTGAGCGTGTTTCAATCACGACGTGCGGGGTCAATCTTTCGGACTCCCAAATTGAGGCCCTCAGCGACAATGTGCGCAGAATCGAGCTAACAATCGATATGCCAACTCACCTTCCTGATCCAGATCGCTCAAGTCTCCAAAATGCCACTGCACTTGAGGCTGCTTGTAGGTTGGTTGCCCAATCCGATCTTGATGTTGTCGTACACACAGTTCTTCGTCAGGAAAACATCGACTCCTCAGTTTTGGAGTCACTCCACTCGCTGCTGTCACACGCGAACATCCCTGTTTGGAAGATTCTGCGTTTGTTGCCTGTTGGCCGAGCGACTGGTTGTCAAGGGAGAATTCCGAATAGGGGGATGTATCAAGCAGCCTTGGAACAACTCACAGAACTAGCCAAACTAGAATCCCCGAAAATCGCATTTCACTACCTTTTTGATCATGATCTTCATGGCCATGCTTCGTGTCGTGCAATGAACAAATCTATAGGAATCTCGCCAGAAGGAGAGGTTCTTTCCTGCTTCTGGGCCTATGACTCACTTGGTCGCCCGCTTCACGAGTTTGTGCTCGGGAAATTCCCCGAGAGCAGCCTCGACCAGATACTTAGGTCAGACCAGGCTGACAGATGGAGGAGATACGGCAACAGTAAGGCAGCCTGCGTTCTCCTGAAGTGACGAAGCCAGTTCCTGGGAGTCCGCAGTCTTTGACTGCTCGATTCCGAAATGCCGTTCCGGAAAGGGGGCAGATCTTGTGTTTCGCCCTTTGCTCGCGTCGCGAATCGTGGAGGGGCGAGGGGTCAGGGCTTTATTTTAGAATCCAGATCTGCTGAAATGGTGCGCTTGATGGCCGGCTGCTTCCCATTGGTCAGCAGCTTGGGGTTTCGGGGGCACTCACCTTAATTCGCAAGGAACAGCGCCTTCTGCTATTTCGCAAGAAACAGGGCTTCTCACTATTTCGTAAGAAACAGGAGTTTCATCCTCATTCGCAGGAATCAGCGTTTCGTGGTCAGGTCTTTGAGGTTGGTTTTTGCTTTGCAGAGATAAAGTATGTCCCCCGAACTCAGATCTGCTCCTTCCCGGCAACAACTCGGATGATCTGGGCGATCCAGATTGGTGCATAGCGGATGTCCTTCAAGAGTTGCGCCTTGGCTTTGGCGTCCAGTCTCTTTCTGAGGATCGACGCGACCCGGTCATCGACATGTCGTTGCCCAAGCCATCGGAGGGCCTGGATGACTGTCCCACTGATCCTGCCAGCTGTTCTCATGTTCCGGGGAGTGGTGCGCTTGAGCAGGATTTGCCTGTTCCCCACCTGTAACCTCCGAGTGGGGCCGTCAATCAAGAAGACAACCTTCATGGGAACCTGGTTACTCAAGCCCAGCAGGTTGGCAGCGTAGGCTCCCGAATCTTCGGGGTCAGAGCTTTATTCTTGAATTTCCTTCAGGAACACAGTCGCCTCAGCTCATCAGCCTGAGTGCGTTCGGCCTTTCCAAGTCCCACTACGGCCGGTGACGTGCCGCCACGCTGAGGACACGGTCATCGCGGTGTAGAGAACTCCGGCAAGCGGCAACGCCGGGGCTAGCCACAGTCCCTCGCGTTGGTGCCGCAGGATGGGAATGAAGCTGATGCTCATCAGCCCCCAGGTAGCGCCGCCAACTAGGGCCAAGCTGGCACTGCCGGGCGTGCCAGCCACGGCGCCCATGAATCCCGCGATCGTTGCGACAGGAGGCACCGCATAGATGAGCACCATCCCGATCAGTGTTCCGACCAGCTTCAGCAATGAATAGCCAAGCTGGTGAAATGCTGAGCGAGCCACCATATCCCAGATGCTTCGTAGCGTTCCGTAAACACGAACACTCAAGACACTACGTGTGAAGCCGAGCCAAACGCGGCCGCCTTGCCTCTTGATCAGTCGGCCGAGTGCGCAGTCGTCGATCAGAGCCGAGCGAATGGCTTCCAGGCCGCCCGCCTTCTCCAAGGTGCTCCGTCGCACAAGAATGCAGCCGCCGGCTGCACCTGCCGTCCGTCGCCGGGGGTTGTTCACAAGCCGGAAGGGGTACAGCTTGGCGAAGAAGTAAACGAATGCGGGTATGAGTAGCCGGTCCCAGCCTGTGTCAACTCGCAACTGGGCCATCACAGACACCAAATCAAGATTCTCGGTTGTCGCCTTGTCGACCAATGCTTGGAGCATCCCCGGATCGTGAGCGATGTCAGCATCCGTGAACCAGACATAGTCAGCCTGGTTCTGCTCCTGTTCCTGCGCCCCAAGCTGGGCTCCAGAATTCATTGCCCATACCTTGCCTGCCCATTTCTTGGGAAGCGGTTGATTGGGATGCACGGTCAACCGGCTAGGGTATTCACTCTGCTCAGCTGCGCGATGGGCGACGGATGCGGTGTCGTCTTCACTGTGATCGTCGACTACGATCACACGTAGCTCGCCCGCATACTGTTGGTCGAGTACGGTGGGCAGCGTCTTTCCAAGTACGGCCTCTTCGTTGCGCGCCGGGATCACGGCAACCACTTTGGGATATCGACGTTCTGTATCTAGGCTAGAGTCGGCTGGGTTCAGCTGAGGTCGAGGAAGCCAGAACCCACCACGACCGATTATCAATACGATCCACGCTGCCAGACTTGCGCCAACGACAATCCAGGCAATGAGCATTCCCGTGTCCATGCACAAATCGTACAGGAATTCGCCATCCCACCCCACACAACTTGGCAAATTATCACGTATCCCCACTGAGATCGGTCTAGGAGCAGAGCTAGGGTTCGTGCGACTCGAGCTAGCCTGGATGAGTAGTCGTTTGATCTTCTCGCAACTCGATCAAATGCAAGTTCCGCATACGTCCACTCCAGGGGCACCTAATGTTGAACGTGGCTTGCGAGGCTGGATCGGCGTGTTGCTAAATAGGACTGATTTGGCGCGCGGCCTCGAAGCACAATCTGGGCACCCATCTCCATGTCGCCGCCAACGCATACGTTCTGCATTCAGTCCCCAGACTCCACACTACCATTTGACGGTCAGTGCGAAAGTTCCTCCAGCCCGAACTGCTTTACCGTCTCAAGAATCAGGTCCACATCTTCCATGGTGGTGCGTAGGTTCAGGAAGCATGCTCGCAGGCAGAACTTTCCGTTCACACGCGCCTTCCCAAGGAACGCTATCCCTTCCGACACCAAACGCGAAAGCACCTTTTCGTTCCCTGAATCATCAAGGGTGCGACAGCGGAAGCAGACTGCAGTGAGCGTGACCGGTGCCATCATTTCGAGCGTCGGTTCGCCGTGGATCCGCTCTTCCATGTAGGTGGCAAGGGCAAACAGGTTGTCTATCGCCTTCGCATATGCCCTTCGTCCGTAGGCTCTTAGGGACCACCACACCTTCAGAGCCTTGAAGCTTCGCGAAAGCTGAGGGCCATACTCCGCGTAGTCCAAGAAATCAGGATCGGGCACCATGGAAAGGTAGCTGGGAGCGAAGCTGTACGTTGAGCGCATGTCCGCGGCATCGCGAACGAGAACGCATCCTGCCTCCAGTGGATTGAAGAGCATCTTGTGAGGGTCGAGCGACAACGAGTCTGCACGTCCCGCCGGCAAGAACTGCTCCCGCATTCTGTCGCTGAGAATCGCCAAGGCGCCATATGCCCCGTCGACGTGAAGCCACAGGTGCTCTTCTTCACAGAAGTCGGCAAGCGCATCAAGGGGGTCTATCGCACCCGTGGTAACGGTTCCCGCCGACCCTACAACGCAGAATGGGCTGAAGCCGGCATGTCGATCCTGGGACACTGCTTTCTTCAGTAGGTCTATCCGAATTCGGAACTGCTTGTCACACGGGATGTGCCGGACATGATTCAGTCCAAGTCCCAGGATGACGGCGGCTTTATCGACGCTGCTGTGTGCCTCCTCCGACGCATAGAGTATCAGCGGAGACGTTCTTCCTTGGAGTCCTTCATCTCTCGCAACGCTCCCCAAGCACGTATCGCGAGCAATCGCTAGAGCTGTCAGATTGGCCATCGATCCGCCGCTCGTAATGATCCCCCCGCTTCCCTTTGGGAACGAGAACAGCTCGCAGAACCAGGAGATTACGCGCTGCTCGATGGCATTGGCTGCCGGTGACAGTGTCCAAAGATTGCAGTTCTGGTTGAGTGTGCTCGCCAGGGCGTCCGCAAATGTCGAGATCCCGTTTGGTGAAGGTTGAACGTAGGGCAGGAACCGTGGATGTGCCGCATGGGTGGAGTTGGGGATGATGACACTCTGGAACTCCTGGAAGAGCTCCTCAATCGTCCTGCCCTCTTCGGGAAGAGGTTCCTCGAGAATCTTACGCATGGCAGCGCGGTCTACACTGGGGAACACACGTCGGTCTGAGAGAGTTTCCTCATAGTCCGCCAACAGCTCTCCCAACAGCCTACCCGCTTTGCGATGCGTTTCTGGATCAAACAGCAGTTCATTCATACTGAAGCTCTCCTCGATCACCTTGAGTCGCTAATTCAATCGGATTTGCCGTCCACAACGAACTGGCCTGCAACGTCCCAGCTCGATTTCTTTCGACTACCATGTACTGGGTCTCCGTGCGTGATAGCCTACAGGCGCGCACCTGTGCGATCAATCCCTGCATGTCTGCAACGCCGAGTTCGAGCTGCGAAGCTCACCTTCAGCATGACCAAGTAGTTGCACTCATCCGTTCGGCACCCCAAACAGTCGGCAAGGGACACATCCACTATCGGAACTAGAATGCAGTGCCCTGGCGTGCCATACTCACACACACCAACAAACGAAGGGATGGCGAAGCACACGTGGGAACGTTTCTCTTGGAAGCCGTCTTGGTTTCCCTGTCAGGTGTCATGGCACCTGGCCCAATCACCGCAGTCACTGTAGGAGCAGGAACTCGCTCCCCTCATGTGGGGGCATGGATTGCAGTAGGACATGGCATTATTGAGATTCCCCTCATGATCGGGGTCCTCTACGGGTTCGGCACTGTACTGAATTATCCCACCGCGCAGACGGTGATTGGTCTGGTGGGAGGCTTGTTCCTGCTGTTCATGGGGATCAACATGCTTCGCCGCTTCAAGCGCGTGCAGGTCAACCCCCAAACCTCAAAGCGTTCGCCGATCATGACTGGAATCGTGCTGAGTGCCGGCAATCCGTACTTCCTCATCTGGTGGGCAACCGTCGGTGCCACTCTGGTCATGAAATCCGTCGGCTTTGGCATCCTCGGGTTCTCGGCATTTGCCGTGCTTCACTGGCTGTGTGACTTCATATGGTGCTATCTGCTTTCAGCGCTGTCCTTTCGCGGGAGAGGACTTCTTGGTGGAGTCTTCCAACGGGCGGTTCTTGTTGTATCCGGCGCAGCCCTTCTACTTTTCGGCGGCAAGTTCTTGGCTGATGCGGTGAGAGGCTTCTTCTCATAGCCGCACGCCTGAAATCGCGACACTCCGACAGGCCCTCCCATCAGCGCTTTGTGGTTCGAATCCCTGGGCTCTCCGGCAGTGAAGAATGATCGCCTCGCCTCATCTCATGTGAGAATAACCGTCGACCTTCATCCTATTCTTCGTACGCTCTTCGAGGCGAAGTTAGGTAGTCAACGCGGACGGCTTCTCCTCGTTCAATTCCATCTTGGGGGAAGAAATACCGTAGCCTCACCACTTAGTTGGAGTACACTTCCCAGCTGAGGCAACGATCCTGTTTCGTGCATCATCTTGGTGAAATAGTGAGTGGGCCTTGACAACACCCCCTTCTCTCCCTATGCTACAATGCAATTATGTCCATACGGAGAGCGTTTGTGAACGAGTCTATGCTACGCTTCGCCCTCCATTGGCTATTTATCGACTAGCTCTGCCCGTGGGCAGCCTTCTATAGAGGTTGCTTCGAGGGCAGAGCGTGCGGACTACAGGCAATCGCCTGTGGTCCTTTTTATTTACCTCTTCAGGGGGAAAGAAGGTGGTAGCTACGAAGTGTTTGTCTGAAACTGGCGAAATTAGACTTCTAGGAGGATAGACAATGCTTAGAAAACTCAGTGTGGTATTGCTAATTGTGGTCGGCGTGTTGCTCACAGGTGTGGTTGCCGCCGACGACCCAATCAAGATTGGTGCCCTCGTAGGGCTCACTGGAGGGCTCGCTCCATACGGCCCTTCGATTGCTGACGGCGCGCAGATGGCGGTAGACACCATTAACGCAGCCGGTGGTGTGCTGGGCAGACAGCTAGAACTGGTGCTACGGGACTCGGGAACTTCAGCCGATGTGGGGCGTGACGCGGCGAGCAAGCTCGTCGAGATCGATGGTGTGCAGGCGATTGTCGGCGCGCTGTCGAGCGGCGTCACGTTGGCCGTCTCCAGTGTGACCATTCCGGCAGAGGTTGTTCTCATCTCGCCAGCATCGACAGCTCCAACGGTTACTGCGCTGGACGACAACGACTTCGTCTTCCGAACGGTTGTAGCGGACACGGTCCAAGGCGTCGTCTTGGGAAGACTTGCGATGATTAAGAACTACAAGAACGTTTCCGTCGTTTACGTCAACAACGACTACGGCAAGGGCTTGGCCGACACGTTCAAGGCAACGTTTGAGGCAGTGGGCGGTATGGTCACAGCGATGGTTCCCTTAGAGGAACTCAAGCCCTCCTATCGCGGCGAGGTCGGCATAGCCCTGATTGGAGACCCCGATGCGATCATGATGGCGTGTTACCCGGTCGACGGGAACAAGATTATCGTCGAAGCCGTCGAAGCCGGCTACACCGGTGATTTCCTTCTGACCGACGGGATGAAGGGTGAAGGCGTAGCTCCGGGGATAGCATGTCCCTCAGCTGAAGCCGGTGGGGTCCTCGAAGGCTCTTACGGCACCGTTGCTGCCCGAGGATTCAAGGCGGAGCAATTCGAAGCCGACTACACGTCAGGCGGGTATGGACCGACCACAATCCCTTACCACGACAAAGCCTATGACGCGGTGATACTGATCGCGTTGGCCATGGTCAGGTCAGGCGAGACGAGCGGGACGGCAATCCGCGACAACCTGCGCGCCGTCGCCAATCCTCCCGGAGAACTCGTCTACTACGACGAATGGGAGAAGGCCGTCGCCCTCCTGCAAGCCGGGAAGGAGATCAACTACCAGGGTGCTGCGGGACTGGTCGACTTTAAGGACAGCGGTGACGTTGAAGGAGCCATCGAGATCTGGAAGATCGAAGGCTGCGAGATTGTGCCAGTCATGGAAGTCGCAGGGTAGAACGTCCTGCCTCGCAGGGCGGCCCTCGACCGTGAAGGCTTTTTGACTATGACCCCAACTACGGGGGAGGCGATTCTGCTTCCCCCGTTTTCTTTTCCCCGCGGGACAGGCGCCGGGAGCGCCTGATCTCGGGCAGGAGTCCTTGCGGACGCAGGAGGATGATCGCCTCTAGCACGATCCCGATCATGATGATGCGAAGGGCGGCAACCTGAGACGCCGTGAACGGGAGGTAGTTCGTGAGAAAATCGGTCCCGGCCCATGTTCCCCAGATCACGAACGCACCGAGAATCGCGCCCTTGTTGTTCCCCGTGCCGCCGAGGATGAGCATCACCCAGACGATGAACGTGGCGTAGAGAGGCTTGAAAGTGTTCGGCGAGATGAACCGCGCGTAATGCGCATACAGAGCTCCACCAATCCCCATGATCATCGCACCGAGGACGAGTGCCTGGAGCTTGTACGCAAACACATTTTTTCCGGACATCGCTGCGACATCCTCGTCTTCTCGGATCGCTTTGAGAACGCGCCCCCACGGAGCGCGAGTCAAGCGTTTTAGGAAGTAGTAGAGGGCGACCAACACGACGACAACGAGAAGCAGGTAGAACCAGTTGTATGCCTTCAAGATCAGCTGCTGGACCCACGGATAAAGTTCGGGGTGCGTATCGACAAAACCCTTCGCCCCGTAGTAGATCGGCTCATACAGAGGGGACGGGATCTGCTGCAGTCCCCAGACACCGTTTGTGAGCCATGATTCGTTCTTCAGAATCAAACGAATCGTCTCGGCAATGCCGATCGTGGCGATGGCAAGGTAATCGGCACGCAAGCGAAGCGTCGGCAATCCGATCAGGAATGCCGCAAACCCTGACACCGCAGCGGCGGCGAGCAGTCCGATCAAGAAAGGAAGCTCGAATCCTCCCACCAAGCGACCGTCCCAAACGTCGGGAGGCGGGCCGGAGATCAGCGCCGCCGTGTAAGCGCCAATTGCATAGAATCCGGCTACGCCGATGTTGAACAAACCGGTGTATCCCCACTGAAGATTCAGGCCCAGGGAGAGAACGGCGTACGTACCCGCAGTGATGCCAAAGAACACCAAGTAATTGATGATACCGATGAATAGTTCCATCAGTTCCTCCTGCCGAGCAAGCCGGTTGGCCGAATGAGCAGCATCACAATCAGGATCACAAACGCGACGGCCGGTTTGTATCCCGTCGAAATGAAGGCCGTCGACACCTCTTCAGAGATGCCGACGATCATCCCGCCGACAATGGCTCCGTAGGGGTTGCCGAGGCCGCCGAGTATCACGGCCGAGAAGATCGAGAGGAGCATCTGCCAGCCCAGGTCCGGCGTGATGAACTTGTTCTCGATCCCGGTAAGTGCTCCGGCGGCCGCCGCGAGCGAGGCGCCGATGACCCACGTCCACAGAATCACCCTCTCGGTGTTGATCCCCGTCACTTGCGCCAACGTGGAATTGTCCGAGGCCGCACGCATCGCCTTTCCCATCTTGGTGTATCGTAGGAAGCAATGGAGCAACGTAACAAGGATCACGGCGATCGACACGATGAAGACTTGATCGGGCTTTACGCGGATTCCGAGCTGCCGGATCGGAATGGCCAGCTGGATCTTTGCGGAGTAGTAGTGCGGCTGCGGCCCCCAGAAGAACTGGATTACGTTGCGGAGCACGAGCGCAATGCCGATGGTGGAGATCATCAGGGTGATCCTGTTGGCTTTCCGCAGACGCAGACGCCTGAAGAGAAGGCGATCGAGAAGCACAACCACAGCGCTTGTCGCGATCATCGCCAACACAAGAGAGAGAACGAAGTCCAGCCCAAAGGACAGAGACCCGAATGGCTGGCCAGGTATGCCCGCCCCTGCAAGCAGCGAAAGGAACGCGAGCGCGAAATATGCACCGAGAGCCATCGTGTCACCATGGGCGAAGTTGGAGAACCCCAAGATGCTGTAGGTCAGGGACACGCCGATCCCGCCGAGCGACAGGATGCTCCCCGACACGATCCCGTAGACCAATAGCTGCGGTATCCTTGCCAGTATGTCCATTGTCTATCCGCCTAGGTAAAGTCGTCCGATGTTTTCGTTCGCAAGAAGCTGTGGCCCCGAATCCTCGAAGCACTTCAACCCGGCCGCCATCACGCATCCGCGATCTGACAGCTTCAGCGACTCCTTCGCGTTCTGTTCAACAATCAAGATCCCCACTCCTTCTTCGTTGATCGCGGAGATCCGATCGAAGATCGTTGCCGTGAGATTGGGGGCGAGTGCCGCCGATGGCTCGTCCAACATCAGCAGCCTCGGATCAAGCATCAGCGCACGCCCCATCGCCACCATCTGGCGCTCCCCACCGCTCATCTTTCCCACCCGCGTCTTCTTCCGCGTCGCGAGAGCGGGGAACAGAGCGTAGATCCGCTCGAAGCGCTCACGCAGATCGCCCCCAAGGATGAAGGCTCCCATCTCGAGGTTCTCGTGAACGGTCAATGTGGGGAAGACGTTCTCCACTTGGGGAACGTAGGCAAGCCCCAGCCGGACGATTCGGTCCGGAGGCATCCCTGTGATGTCCTGTTCATCGAAGACAACCTCTCCGTCCATTGGCTTGAGCAGCCCGAAGATCGTCTTCATCAGCGTGGATTTACCGGCCCCATTCGGGCCGATGATGGTGACGATCTCTCCTTCATCGACATCGAGATCGACACCGTGCAGCACTTCCATGTCGCCGTAGCCGCTGACGACGTTCTTAGCTGTCAACAACGGCATATTGCCCCCCCAAATACGCATCAAGCACACGCTGATCACGCTGGACGTCTTCAGGAAGCCCTTCCATCAGGACTCCGCCCTCGCTCATGACAACGATCGGGCTGCAGAGCTGCATCACAAAATCCATGTCGTGTTCGATGACAAGAAAGGTCAGCCCCCGCTCGTCACAGAGTCGCCGAATGGTCTCGGCCAGCCGTTTCAGAAGTGTACGGTTGACACCGGCACCGGGTTCGTCAAGTAGCACCAGGCGTGGGTCGGTCATCATGGTACGAGCGAGTTCCATGAGCTTCTTCTGTCCCCCGGAAAGGTTGGCTGCAAGCTGATTGCCCGCTTCGGAAAGCTCAAGGAATTCGAGGACTTCGATTGCCTTGTCCCGGATCGACGCCTCTTGCCGGCGGACGGCCCGTGGTCGCAGGAAGGGGTTCCAGAGAGCTTCGCCGAGCTGTTGCGGAGGAACAAGCATCAGATTTTCCACGACAGTCATCCCCTTCAGCTCCCGGGGAATCTGGAACGTACGACAGATGCCCTTCCTGAAAACACGGTGAGATGACAGCCCTGTGATGTCGTCATCGTCCAGACGCACCCTCCCCGAATCAGGTTTCAGAAATCCGGTGAGGAGATTGAATAACGTCGTTTTACCGGCACCATTGGGGCCGATCAACCCGGTGATTGTTCCTTCCTGGACAGCGAAACAGCACGCATCGACCGCCTTCAACCCTCCAAATCTCTTGGACAGACTCTCGATAACAAGCACGCTTCCTCCTACACAAGAAAACACCGAAAGCCGCTTGGCTCTCGGTATCGGCGGTTGCGTTCTCCCTCAAGGGAGAAACACACCGCCTTACGTCACAATAAAGTGTAGATGCAGAACACCTAAGCTCGAACTCGCCTCCATCTTTGCTGAATTCATGGAGTTGCTCCTCTTGTTTGCGGTCCGAGCATCGTATCCGTCGAAGACTCGAGTGTCAATACCCCACGCAAATCTTGAAGGATGCTTCTGCGTTTGGGGCAACCCCAACATGTGGTGTGATTCACGTCAAGCGCAGTAGGCGTTCATCACAGCATCGGAAGCAAGTCGGGCTCCGGGGGGTGATCCTGTCCGCCACGAAGAAATGGAGCATCTCTCATCGCAACACGACCTCTGGTCGCGGTGCCCCTGCCATCACTGTTGCAGAATTTGGGACAGGAAGAGCTTGGTGCGATCGTGTTGAGGGTTGTGGAAGAACTCCTCCGGCGTATTCTCCTCGATGAGCTCACCGAAGTCGAAGAAGATGATCCGGTCGGCCACTTCGCGGGCGAAACCCATCTCGTGCGTTACGACAATCATCGTCATCCCGCTACGGGCCAGTTCCTTCATCACGTCGAGCACTTCCTTGATCATCTCCGGGTCAAGCGCCGACGTTGGTTCGTCAAACAGCATGATCTTCGGAGACATCGCCAGTGCGCGGGCGATGACCACTCGCTGTTGCTGACCGCCTGAGAGTTGTCCGGGGTACTTCTCAGCCTGCTCGGGGATACCGACGCGATCGAGGAGTTGCATAGCGATCTCTTCTGCGTCTCCCTTCTTTTTCTTCAGAACCCAGATGGGGGCCAGTGTGATGTTCTGGAGGACGGTCAGATGTGGGAAGAGATTGAATTGCTGGAAGACCATCCCCACTTCGCGGCGGATCGTCTCGATGTTGCGCAGGTCATGCGTCAGCTCGACACCGTCTACGATGATCTGTCCTCGTTGGTGCTCCTCGAGGCGGTTGATCGTACGGATAAACGTCGATTTGCCGGACCCTGACGGACCGCAGATCACCACGACCTCGCCCTTCCGCATGGTGAGGCTGATGCCCCGTAGCGCATGGAAGTCCCCGAACCACTTATGAACCTCGCGGCAGATGATGATCCCTTCGTCTCTTGTCATGGACAAATCACTTCCCTCCTAGCGCTCTCCCACGCCCAGCGACTTCTCAATTCTGCGACTTACGTACGACATCGAGTAGCACAAGACCCAGAATACCACACCGATGAACACGTACAGCTCGAAGATCCTGCCCCTCCATTCGATGTTGCCCAACACAGCGCGCGAGATATTGAGCAACTCTAGGATCGCGATGAACCCAAACAGCGTCGTGTCCTTGAACAGGGCAATGAATTGGCCAACGATTGCCGGAATAACAGCCCGGAGCGCCTGTGGCAGGATGATCAGCATCATCGTCAACCCCCCGTTCAATCCAACGGCATAGGCGGCCTCGTATTGCCCTGTGGAAATCGCCTGCAAACCGCCGCGAACATTCTCCGCCATGTATGCGGCAGAGAAGAGGGTGATCGTCATCATCGCGCGAATCACCAAGTCGGGACGGAAGCTGTCCGGCAGCATCAGCTGCAGCATGATGCTTGCCATGAACAGCAAGCTGATCAACGGAACACCGCGAATCAACTCAATGTACACCGTGCACACAAGGCGGATGGCGGGCAGCTTGCTCCTCCGTCCGAGAGCCAACAACACCCCCAGCGGCAGCGAAAGGCCGATCCCCACCACCGCGCCGAGCAGATTGAGCATGAAGCCCCACTTGTTCCTCCCCGGAATGACCGGGAGTATGCCTCCGACACCGTTGAGCAAGATGAGACTGATGGGGAACGACAGAAGCCACACGGCGACCTCCAGCCGCTTGGCCCAGCGCCGCCCTATGCCCAGCGTCCCCAGGGCAAACCCGATGCCCACCGCCACAGCCACACCGAAGATCCATCCACGAGTCGCCAAGGGGAACGGGAGAATGCCAAGAACAATCGCCGCCACCGCGCCTGCCATCGCAATCCGTCTGATCAACCCCCCGTGAAGCCGCGCACTGAATCCCAATAAGAAGGTAATTAGATAGAGTGTCGTCCAGACGCGCCACAGGCTCTCCTTCGGATACGTCCCGACCAACAGGATCTTCAGATTCGTTGGGATGACGGTCCATTCGGCTTTGGTGAGTGCCCACCGGCCCAGTCCGTACACCACGGTGATGATCAGTGCTGCTGCCACAACCGTAAGGATGGTGCTAAACCAACTGCTGAAGAGGTTCTGCTTCAGCCATCGGAGAATCGGGATCCGCTCTGTCGGAGGAGGAAGTTGGCTGCTGGCAGGGTATCCATTCGTTCCGCTTGAATTCATCACTAGCGCTCCACCAGTTTCATGCGTCGGTTGTAGAAGTTCATAATCAGCGAGGTCAGCAAGCTCATGAACGTATAGCTGGCCATGATTAGCAGGATCATCTCGACGGCTCGACCGGTCTGGTTGAAGATGGTCGTACTCACGTTGAGCAGATCGTAGTAGCCGATGAGGATGGCCAGGCTTGAGTTCTTTGTTAGGTTCAGGTACTGGCTCGTCAGAGGCGGGATGATGACTCGCAGTGCCTGGGGGAGTACAACGAGCCTCAGGACGAACCCTTTCTTCAGGCCGACAGCCTTGGCCGCCTCAGTCTGTCCCTTGCCGACCGCCTGAATTCCGGCGCGGACAATCTCGGCGATGAACGCGCCAGTGTAGGTCGCCAGGCCGAGGACTAGTGCCGAGAATGAGGTCGACAACGACAGCCCTCCCTCGAAATTGAAGCGCTTAAGCACTGGAACACTTAGTGTCAACGGGTTTCCGGGAGTGAGGAACCAGCCGGCGAGCGCGACCAAGAAGAGTGTGGGGATTGCCCAGAGAATGGGAAACCCGGGGCGATCCGCGCGCTTGAGCTGTATCTTGCGGAAAATGTACACACCCACGGCTAGTACCACGCCAACGAGGATGTACCACATCCACGAGCCGAATGCCTCCGCCACCTGTGGCCAAGGCATATAGAGACCCCTACGGCTCAAGTAGATCGAACCGGGGAGTCGGATACTGTTCTGAACCAATGGTAGCGCGGTCAGCATCACCGCGAAGTACCAGAAGAACAGCTGCACCAGCAAGGGAATGTTGCGAACGGTCTCCACATAGAGGGTCGCGAGCTTCCGGATGAGCCAGTTACTCGATAGCCTGGCGATGCCGACGACGGTTCCGATAATGGATGCAAGGACAATCCCGATCACCGCGACGCGGATAGTGTTGACCACACCGACCCAGAATGCATACGCGTTGATGTTAGTATGGGCGTCGAAAGCAATCCCCTCTGAAATGGGGAAGCCCGCCGTAACGCC
>Ga0209976_10000790_pt1 | contig 19506 bp, 13 predicted proteins | sample SumtaG_FD_182806 | JGI IMG/M metagenome (GOLD analysis project Ga0209976, IMG submission 182806) | Deep subsurface microbial communities from Indian Ocean to uncover new lineages of life (NeLLi) - Sumatra_00157 metaG (SPAdes) (version 2) | ecosystem: Environmental > Aquatic > Marine > Oceanic >...
AGAAAATCATGCTAAGGATTATGGGCAACACAATAGTATATAAATCTCCTACGGACATGGGTGTAAATAAGGCAGCGTGTGCAATAATTAATGACGATCTAGTTCAGCAAGCAGCAAAACAAGAAATGATCCGAAGATACTTTCGATATAGTTGTGAATATGCCATGGGTGTTGCGGATAAAAAAACTGTACAAAGAGCGGAATTGCTAATGAAAGAGCTAAATCTCACACCAATTGATCGTAAAGTTGTGGAACATGCTCACCAAGCTTCTATTGATGCCCAAAAAAGGGGTAAAGGAAATGAGGGTGTGTTTGCTGGAGCGGCTTTACAACTGGAGAATGGGACTATTATTACTGGTAAAAACTCCCCACTGATGCATGCCGCTTCTAGTTTAATTTTAAACGCAATCAAAGAATTAGCAGGCATACCCGATAATATTCATCTATTATCACCTAATATTTTAAATTCGATCAGCAATTTGAAATCAGAGTTTTTCAACCACGAGAGGTTGAGTCTTAATCTTGGAGAAACTCTTATAGCTTTAAGTATTAGCGCAGATTTCAATCCTTCTGCAAAAGTCGCAATGGAAAAACTTAAAGAACTCAACGGGTGTGAGATGCATTCAACTCATATACCAACTCCCGGAGATGAGGCCGGTTTAAGAAGATTGGGTCTTAATATAACTTCCGATCCGAATTTTTCATCTAAAAGGCTTTTTATAGCATAGGTAATTAAGTTTCATATAATAAATTTGGAGGTAATACTTATGGGAAAATCTACCGATGAGGATTTTGTTAATTGTAGTACTTGTGAAGAAAAATTACTTGAAGATAAAGCAATTTATGTGCGTGGAAAACCGTATTGTGATAATTGCTATAAGGAAGCTGAAGAATATGGTGTTTATGAAGAAGATTATGAAGAAAAAGATGACGATGATGACGATGATGACGATGATGATGATGATGATGATGACGATTAATATTTTTAACTAGCACTCAAAAAATATTGTTATTATAATTTTTAGCAATTCTTTTTAAAAATTGGTTTATTTTAATAATTTTATTTATAGAATTAAATCGGAATTAATTTATTAATTCCTCTTATTTGTTGATATTTATCATGACAAGTGAATGTAAATTTGTATTTATTACTGGTGGTGTAATGAGTGGCATAGGCAAAGGAGTTGTGACAGCTAGCATAGGAAAAATCTTACAATTCCGTGGATTTAATGTTTCAGTGGTCAAGATTGATCCATATCTAAATGTAGATCCTGGCACCTTAAACCCAATAGAACATGGAGAATGTTTTATAACAGAACAAGTCTGGGATTTTAGACCAGTTCCTGGCTCTGATGAGAGAATTTACAAAATCAGCGAAATTGACCAAGATTTCGGCACTTATGAAAGATTTTTAGGGATTGAGATACACCCGTCTCATAATATAACATCTGGCCAAATTTACTTATCCACAATTCTCAGCGAGAGAAAAGGGAAATATTTAGGGAGAACTGTTCAAATTATTCCACATGTTACAAATATTATTAAAGACCGTTTGCTTGAAATAGCTGATAGGGAAGACCTGGATTTATTGCTTGTGGAATGCGGAGGCACTGTTGGCGATTTAGAATCAAGTATTTTTCTTGAATCATTCAGACAAGTAAGATTAGAATTACAGAAAAAACAAACTGCATTTATTCATGTGACGCTAATTCCCTATTCTAAAGCTGTTGGACAGCAAAAATCTAAACCAACTCAACACTCTGTTAAAATGTTACAAAGTGCGGGGCTACAACCAGATATTCTTATAGGACGTAGTGAATTTCCTTTGGAAGACGATATTAAACGCAAAATTTCGTTATTTTCTAATATACCAGAGGTCGCTGTTATATCTAATCCTGATTTGGAAAGTGTTTATGAATTACCACTTCTATTCGAAAAACAAAGATTAGGTGATTTCCTCTGTGATTTATTAGATCTAAAGGCAAAATTAGTTGATTTTAGTGAAGTTAAAAACTATTCTGAATGGAAAAAAACCGTAGAAATCTTCAAAACAGCAAAAAAAACAGTTAAAATAGGTATGCCCGGCAAATATTTTAATATCAGCGATTCCTACATCTCTATTAATGATGCATTGGCTCACGCTGCAGCCCATCAAGGGTATAAGACAGAATTAAAGATGATAAATATTACTGAGGATACTAATATTGAAGAAGCGCTACAAGATTGTGATGGAATCCTCCTCACACCAGGTTTTGGGGAAAGAGCTGTTGAAGGAATGATTAAATGTGCAGAATATGCAATGGAAAAAAGAATCCCATTCCTAGGTATTTGCTTTGGAGCACAACTCTTTTATATCGCATTTTGTAGAAAATACCTTGGATTAGAAGGAGCAAATTCTACTGAAATAAATCCCAATACAAAATACCCTGTAATTGATCTTCTAGAATCTCAAAAACAGATAACTGAAAAAGGTGGTACTATGAGGTTGGGAGGGTTAAAAATTAATATAGTTGAAGGAACTCATTTGTTTGAAGCATATCAACAGAAAGAAATTGTTGAAAGATTTCGACACAGATACCATATTCAAGAAAAATTTATTACAGAAGAGGCAAAAGAAAAAGGATTAAGAGTTTCAAGTAGAGATATAACCGGAACAATTATAAATAGTATAGAATTAGATAGAGAGGATCATTGGATGGTTGGTACGCAATTCCATCCCGAATTTAAATCTAGACCGTATAAGCCTTCAACCATCTATTTTGAGTTTATAAAGGAGAGTATTAAAAATAGAAATTCCAAAATGTAACTATTCTTCGGGATTTATCTTATCTTGATCAAGCGTCAATTCCTTCCCTTCCTCAAGATCAGTTTTTAATTCCTCGCTTTCATCAGATAATATTTCAGGATCCTCGAGTTTATCAATTAAAGTTGTTTGTATATTGGTGTCATCAGTTTTTATTTCCAATTCTTTAATTTCATCATTTACAGAATGTTTTGCTTTACTTTCATCTATTATTTCCTCATTTTCATCAGATGTCCCTTCCTGTATTTCACTTACATCAGGTGATATATTTATTTCTTTTATTTCTTCTTTTTTATCCTCTAACATTTCAATTTTCTCAGATGTTGCTTCCTTTAATTCATTTTCCTCTGGTTCTGTTATCGTTTCTTCACTTTGGGTAGAAATCTGTTGTTCCTCTTCACTCTCATCAATGATTTTTTGTACTTTTTTCTTGATTTTTTTAAAGATGTTTTTTAATAATAGTTCTTCTGCTTTACTGAGAGTTAATGGAAAAACATCTTCCTTTAACCAAAATTTAAAGGCTTCTGTAAATTTATCTAATGTGTCAGTTGTGTCAACAGCAGATAGTTCGTCATTATATTTTTTAAAGAATATCTCTAAAGGGTTAATCTCAACTGGTTCGATCTCTGGTTCTTCAATTATTTTAAAGATGTCTTGAGTTAAGATTGGTTTTTTAGAAACCTTCACAAATTCTTTAATATGATTTTTGATTAAATCTTTAGTAGTTAGTTCTATCAATCGATTTTTGGTAGTATTCGCATTCGCATTTATTTCATGAAATTCTGAGGGAGAAATTAGTTTCTTTGCCCTAGTATCTTTTACTTTTTGCATTACTTCATCGATTTCGTTGGCGAATTCATTTAATTTTCCCAAATATTGGGTGAATGTAACAGGTAAAGTTGGATGAATTGCCTTAACCATATCTAAGAATATAAATATTTCTCGACAAAAATCTATTCTTGGTTCAATTATTTTTTTAGCTTTTTGAGCTTCATTTAGAAGATCATCCATTATTCTAAAAAACTTAATACTTGAGGTTTGTTTTTCGAGCATTATTTTTAATCGCTTCATTTTTATTGAATCATCGGTATACTGTTCAGCAACGGAATTTCTTATGTCTTCTTGAAGCTGTTTAAGTTCTCTTTTGGATTCTTTCTGTTTTAAGCCACTCAAATAATATACCATCGATTTTACTTTAAAAACATCAGTATTCTGCTCAAAAAAGGGTTCAAGGATTTTAAATACCGGCATCAATGGCTCATATAGGAACTTTAAAGCATAAATTAATGTTAATCTATCCGCATTATATATCCGAGAGTCATAGAATTTTCCAAGATCTATATTTTCCTCTAAATTTAATACACAATCGAAAAAATCTTGAAATATACCAAACTTTTTTCTTGCATCGAGAGGGATCTCTTCTATTTCTAAAAAGTAAGACTTATGAAATTTGGCAATTATATCAAAAGAATAAGTGAATGAGTTAAATGTCCCTAACATATTTAAGTTTTTCATCAATTTCATTTTCTCTTTGCCAATATTTTTCAACGGATTGATATCTGAGAAGATTTTGACCACAATTTCAGGATAAATCTTTTTTGTAATATCGTATGTTTTAATATAATATTCATTCAACGTGAGAACAGGAACTATTGCTTTAACATTCATCATCCTTCTTTTAATCGAATTCAACTCTTCTTCTACTATTTTAATAAGAAATTCATCAATTTCTTTTTTTTTTTCACCTGTCGCAAATTTTCTCTCATCTAATAGTTGGACTACTTTGATAGCATGGATCGTGGCATTCTGACCACCAAAAACATCAGTGAGCATTTTAGAGAATATAGAATATGCAAGAGCACCCGCTAAAGCACGATTTTTATTTTTGTCGACTAGGATATCATAGGTTAGCATGTGCATTAATCTATTTGTAAATGGGATCTCCTCCTCTTCTTCTCGTGGCACGATAATATCAAGATAATTCTCTGAAATTTGATCTAATGGAAGTTTTGTTTCCCATAACTGCTTTCTTATTCTTTCTCCTTCTTCATTCTTCAATATTTCTAAGTATCGGGGAACAATATCTCTAATCGACTTTGCCCACTGTGCATATTCATCAACAATTGGTAGTTCTTCATTGTACTCAACTAATAATTCATATATAGGTTTATCAGAGATTTTAAAAGCTTTTGGTCCAGAAAATTTACCGAGTGTATAATTGAGAATTTCATCTAAACTTGGCATTGAGGATTTTAGAAAAAATACCTTTTCCATATCCAAAAACGCTTTGTATAATTCAAATAAGTTCCTAACTTTATGTTTCGAGCGTTTAAGAATGAACTGGTTAGTCTCTTCTCTATTCAGATCACCCAACTCACTAATAGCATTTGTAAACATTAACGTTCTTGTAAGGGTTTGTTCTATTTCTTTTTCTGTCAATTTATTCATCGTTTCTGAAAATTTGGTTAGAAACCTCGAAATATCCGACCCTAAATAAGCACGATGTACTTCTGGGATGTCTGCTAAAGAATTTAATATATCACTTATAAGCATTTGGCCCTTATAATCTCCTAAATACATCATGTATTTTTTTTCCACTCGTTTAAGAAATCCCCCTACATCAGTAAATTTAAGATGTTCTTTCTCCTCTCCAAGAATGTGAGTCATAACATCCTCAAGGTTTTGGAACGATTCCAACACTTTACCTTCTTTCGCCATATATAGGAGTCGTTTGAATAAATCAAATAGCCCTCTTAATTGATTTTTGCTTCTTCTTATAATTTCCTGATTTAATTGTTCTTTATTTTTACTCCCAATATCAGATAGAGCTTTTATAAAAAATACTACATGTTGTAGAATATCTACTAAAGCTTTAAAGGGCAAATTATCGATATCCTGAGATAATGTGAATAGGTATTTCGATATTTCAGAATCTATATAGTCTTTTAACTCTTCATCAATGTTCTTAAATGCTTGAGAAATTTCCTTAGAAAAGAAGTCTGCTTGTTCTTCTCCTATTTTACCAGAAAAGTTATCTTTCGCTTTTTTTAAAAAACGTTCAAGGTCATTAAATTGTGTAAAAGTTTCTTTCCCGATCATATAATCAAGAATGGCGTCGATAGTTCCAAACTTCTTCATTAATTCACCGTTTTTAGCTTTCTCAACAAAATTGTTCAACAAATCCATCATATTTCGCATTTCTGATTTACTTCTGTTAAGTATCTTCTGGTTTACTTGACTTAAATTAGTATCCAAAAGGCTTGTCAGAGAATTCGTGAAGATTAAAACATGTAATAAAATTCCTTCAATGTTTTCAGGTGAGATTTCTTCCAACTTTTGCGAATATGTAAACAGAAAACGTGGAATTTCTGGTCCTAATGTTCCACTAAACTCACTAGGTATAAGATAAAGTGCTTTTCTTATCTTTTCAAATATTTCTTTTGTCTTTACTTCTCCGAGCTTTTCTTTATAAGGTCTCTCGGCTCTTTTTAGGAAAACTTCCATAATTATATCACAACCATTAAAAAACTAACTACAGAAACAGATGATAGCTAATTATCTATTCTTCAATATTTCAGATAATAAATTAACCTAGCTGATAAATTTAAATTTATGTTTCTCACTAAGTTTTTATTGCCCAGAGAAATTTATTTACATAGAATCTGCTCAATCGAATTTTCTATAGGAGCTTCACTAAACTTTTTTATTGAAATTATAATTTATATTATATTAAAATTAAAATCAAAATCAAAAATAAGAAAAAAGTGAGTTTTCACATGCCTATAGTGGATAAATCAAAATTTAAAAGACCTGAAATTATTGAACTATTTGAATCTCGCCAAACTTTCAGTAGTTATGTGAATGAAGCGTTTTTTAAAAGTGTAGATTATACGGAAGCCGATTACCTTCCGATTTGGGCAAAAGTAGGTGAATTAAATGAACGTTGGCTTAGAGGAGAAAATGTACAAAATATACTGTCTATGAAAGAGATGTTAATGCTAGCAAAACATTTTAGATTTTATATGGAATATAGTTCGGATTATTTGCAACAATTAAACCCAATTCCAAAAGAAGCAGTAATAAAATCAGTTAAAACCAATAATGTGCCTTGTGAGTGGTTTTCTTATTCTGGAGTAAACGAAAATCGAGTCATCTTATATATACATGGAGGAGGCCACATTATGGGATCTTCAAATTCTCATAAATTATTTACATGGAATATAGCAAAAAATACTAATATGACGGTTTTAAGTATAAATTATCGTCTTGCTCCTGAACATCCTCATCCAGCAGACGTAGAGGATTGTGTTTCAGTGTATAAATGGCTTCTCTCCTCTAATTTTCACCCTAAAAACATTATTATCGCTGGAGACTCTGCAGGGGGTAATTTGACACTGTTAACCCTATTAAAATTACGAGATGATGGAATCTCTTTACCTGCAGGAGCAATTTGTTTTTGTCCCGCCACAGATATGGCACAAACAGGTGAATCAGTAATAAAAAACTGTCATACTGATATGGTGTTAGGTGATTTAGCATATATTTGGTGGTTTCAAGTTCATATAGCTGATACTGATCCTAGTGATCCAGCAGTTTCTCCTCTTTATGCTAACTTACAAGGGCTACCTCCTATTTTAATTCAAGTAAGTACAAGTGAAATGTTATATGACGATTCTAAAAGATTTTATGAACGAGCTAAGGAGGCAGGGGTAGATATTACACTGCAAACATGGGATGACACTTTACATGTATTTCAAAGTACGGATTTACCTGAAGCAGGAGAAGCAATGGAAAAAATTAAGAAATTTACCGAAAGATTTTCATAATGGATTCGCAACTGGCTATTCTTACACAATATAACTATAAATAGTATTTAATTAACTGAGAGAAAAAATGCCTAAAGCTAAATCAAATAATTTAGAAATTGAATATGAGACTTTTGGTGATCTTTCATCTACAACGTTACTTTTAATTAGTGCGCTTGGCACTCAGATGATTGGTTGGGACCAGGAGTTTTGCAAACTTCTCGTAGATCGAGGATTTTATGTAATTCGGTTCGATAATCGAGATGTAGGTCTATCAACGAAAGTTAGCACACCTTATCTTTTAGAAGATATGGCTGATGATGCAATTGGTCTTTTGGATGCTCTTAATATTAATAAAGCACACATTTGCGGAGCTTCTATGGGTGCTGCAATTACCCAGATTATAGCAATGCGTCATCCATCTCGAGTATTAACTATTACTTCTATTATGGGATCTACAGGAAATCCCGATCTTCCACAATCAACACCAGAAGCTTTGGAGGCATTATCTGAACCACCACCTACTGAGCGTGAAGCATATATTAAGTATTCTATTAAACGTCGACGTGTTTTTCACGGTAATAGCTTTCCATTTAATGAAAAAAACGCTGAAATATATGCAGCAACCTCTTATGATCGATGTTTTTCTCCACAAGGAACAACTCGTCAATATCAAGCTATTATTGCGAGTGCAAATCGAAAATCAGCTTTAAGTTCAGTGAAAATTCCCACATTAGTGATCCATGGAACTGAAGATCAACTTATTCCAGTTGAAGGTGGGAAGGATACAGCAGAAGCTATTCCTGGGGCAGATTTGTTAATAATTGATGGAATGGGACATACTCTGTTATGCCCTGAGACCTGGCTTCAAATAGTTGATGGAATTACGGCTAATGCTACTATGATAAATAAGTAGTCCATTCTGGTTTTAGTATAAAATATTGATCTATTGCATCTTTCATAGTTTGACGACATACTTCAATTTCTTTTTGGGTTGGGGGATCAATTTGTTTCACTTTATCACCGACTTTTAAATCCCATCCAGTGTTTTCTTTCACTTGTTCGATTGTAATATTTGGATGTAAAGCATCTAAGTATGCTTCTTTTGATTCAGGATCAAACTTCATAATACAAAAAGGTGTGACAATAACTTCTGGGCCAGTATCAGGAGGGTAACCAGCTTCTATTCTACTACCAAATCCCTTTAAATAACCTGGATCGGTAATAAAATCTAATTTCTCGGGTAACCTACGTTTTATATGGTCATCTATAAGCCATATTAATCTTTTTGCCATTCCTGCAATTTCGGTAGCACCACCACCTCCAGGTAAACGATAAATCGGCTTCTCATATGGACCGACTACAGTAGTATTACAGTTTCCATATTTATCAACCATAGAAGTACTCAATAATGCCACGGTTATTTCACCTCTTTGAAGTATAGATAATGCATCAATAGAGTCACCAACAAATAATGAATTCGGTACTAAAACAGGATCACTAATCGAGTAAGGCATTTTAATTGGTTTCGGTAGTTCGTCTTGAAATAACCCAACTTCTAACACAGAGAAAAGATCTGGACAATGGAGTAATTTAGCCATGTGGACGGCTAGAAAAGGCCAGTGAAAAGCATTAAATACAATGTCATCATTTTTAATCTGTCTGCAAGCTGACACTAGCATCATTTCAAAACCGGTATATTCTGTACAAAATCCTTTATCTTTAGAACCCATAATCAACAGCTCCTTGTATTATACTTTTAGCTTTTAGAAACTTTATTTTATCCTCACCTAAAACTTTCAGATATTCCTGTCTATTCTCAACTCCAGTCACCCACTTTTCAAGCCAGTCCTCCCAATCTTCTATAGTCTTAGTTTCTTTAGCATAATTAAATCTATATTCTAAATCTGTGTAGTAGAAGCCTTGCAAACTACTCGGATGAGCGCCCCAGGGCTCGTGTACAACAGCGTCAACTTTATGAGCTCCAATTATAGTACGTTCGGGAGATTCCATAATAACTTTTTTATCCACAATTTCTTCTGTTGCAACAATAATTCTCTTACAAGCATTGATCCCGTATTTGGTGTCTCCTATTAATCCCCACAGTTGGGCATTTCCTTCGCTATCTGCCCGTTGAACCTGAACTACTCCAACATCAGGATTTATTGCAGGAACGACGCAAATTTCTTCACCAGTAAAAGGGCATTTTACCGTTGCTGCTTTTAGTCCAACTTCTTTTGGATGATCATAAATGCCTGTTCCAATAATTGAACGAATTGGTACAAAAGGTATGCCCATATAACCTGCAAAGAAGGACATGTTTATCATAAATAGTGATTGTTCATTGTAAATTATTTTCTGAGGTATTCCACCTTCCATAGCTCTCCTTAGATTATATGCTGGTTGAGGACCGGTGCCATTCCAGCAATGCGAAGTGATTATATGATTTGTGACTCCAGCACCTATCAATTGGTCAAACATTATTCCGCCCCCACATTTAGTCACTTTAAGATTTCGTTTATTCTGTCTAATTATTTCATGAGCAGCAGAAAAGGTCATCCCGTTACCGAAGCCACCAAAAAATACTAATTCATCATCATGAACTAATTTCTTTATAGCTTCTTTCATAGTCATTATCTTATTAGAAATTTTTTTTCACCTCTGTTAAAGAAGTTAATATATCATTTATAAACATTTTACTTCTTATTTCACCTAAATATCTCATATATTTCTTTTCTGCCCGTTTCAGAAATCCCCCAACATCTGTAAATCCTTCTTTTAGTAAGAAATAACATATTCTACATCATCATAATTATTAAATAGCAAATTCATGAGTATCTTTAAGCACTTCCTCATTTACACACCAAATAAAATGCCCCTCTTCAACCTTAATTTTATGAGGTGCTTCTTGCTTGCATAAATCATTATAAGCTTTTGCATAACAGCGAGGATTAAAACTACAACCAGGAGGCGGGGCAATTGGACTTGGAACTTCACCTTTCAATACAAATTTTATTTCTTGTTCATCGGCAGTTACTTCTGATCGAGATGCGAGAAGAGCTTTAGTATATGGGTGCGTAGGATTAGAAAAAATTAACTTTTTACTCCCTATTTCGACGATTTTACCAAGATACATTACTGCAATCCTATCAGCGATATGATTCACTACAGATAAATCATGTGTTATAAAGAGAAATCCATAATTAAATGTTTTTTGTAAATCCTTGAGCAAGTTAAGAATTTGAGCTTGAACAGATACATCGAGGGCAGAAGTAGGTTCATCTAATATAATTAATTCTGGATTGCAAGCTAATGCTCGAGCAATGACGACTCGTTGCTTTTGTCCACCTGAAAATTCATGAGGATATCTATCCAAATGCTCTTTCTTTAAAGAAACTTCTTCTAAAAGTTTCAACACACGTTTTCTAATTTTAATTTTATTACTAATCCCCAATATATTCTTAAGCGGTTCTGCAATGATATCTACTACTTTCAATTGAGGGTTTAAAGAAGCATCAGGATCTTGGAAGACCATTTGAATATTCTTTCTTATTGTACTTGAATAATCTCTTGGAAGCAGTTCTTCCTTTAATAACAATTCACCTGAATTTTTCTCTATTAATCCCAAAATTGCCAAAGCTACTGTGGTTTTTCCACATCCACTTTCTCCAACTAATCCCACAGTTTCACCTGCTTTGATACTAAAAGAAACACCATCTACTGCTTTAACAGCACCAATTTGCTTTCTTAAAACACCTTTAAGAAGAGGATAATGAACTTTTAAATCTTTAATTTCTAATAGAGCCTCACCTTTTACAAGAGCGTTCACTTCTGCTAAATCTTGTCGAGGGATTGTTCTATATGAAACCTGCTTAAGAACTATTGCTATAATAATAGAAATAATCAAGGCTATTATAATAATTTGAAAAACATAAAAAAAAGCCTCAGCGGGGTTTAATAGAAAATTTAAAGAAATAGAAATTATACCTGGAATGGTAGCAATTAAAACAATCAAATTTGTTGCTTCATATACTAATTGGATTTTACTTCCAAATTTAGTGACAAATGTAGTAATACTAATCGTTAATAAAATGAGTATTAAATAGACTGAGAGATTGATCATTAATTCCTCTGGGGGGATAGAAATCATTTGGGATCGATATACTTTAAAAAAAAGATTAAGGAAAATACCTATCCCACTTAAAATTGTTTGAATTATAGTGATTGTGATGAGAGAGATTTTTATATCTTTATTATTAAGAATCTTGTACAACAAAGTACCAATAACAATATTAGCGATAATCATTAAAAGATCAGTTATATTAAGCATATAAAAAAAATTAAAATTAAATAGAAAAAAGGATATAAAAATTCCTAAAAGATTGAAGATTAACCAAAAAAGATTTAGAATAATTATAATTTTAAAAGGAGAGAAATTGTTCCTAGAAGTTTCTAACTTAAGTAAGTATTTATTATTTGATTTAAGTAAAAAAATGCCAATGATAAAAACAGCAATTACGACAATTAGTTGAATCCCAGGTTCATTTCTAATGCTTTGTAATAACAATATTAATCACATTCTATATTATTTTTAATTTCCTGTATGATCTTTATATTGAGGATCATAGAGATGACAGGCTACATAATAATTTGGTTCAATTTCTATATTACTTGGTACTATTGAATCACATATTTCAAATCGATATGGACATCGTGGATGAAAACGACAACCTGAAGGGGGATATATTAAATTAGGAACTGAACCACGAATAACTTCCAATTTTTCTCTTTCTTCTCCTACTTTTGGAATCGATTTCAAGAGAGCTTTAGTATATGGATGTAAGGGAGAATCAAAGAGTTTTTTTCTCACTCCATATTCCATAACATAACCACTATACATTACCGCGACTTTATCACTTACCTTTGATATAATTCCTAAATCATGTGTGATAAATAATATTGAAGTTTCATACTCTTTCAATAAATCCTTCATAAGTTTTAGAATTTGATTTTGAATGGTTACATCTAAAGCAGTCGTAGGTTCATCTGCTATCAACAAACTTGGACTACATGCAAGAGCCATAGCGATTTGGACTCTTTGTCTCATACCTCCGCTCAATTCATGAGGATACTGGTCATAAATTCTTTCAGCTTTGGGAATATTTAAATCTTCCAACATTTTAATGCTCCAATCACGAGCGATTCCATAAATACTTTTATTTGGGTTCTTTAAAGCTTCTAGAGTCAATTCTTCTTCCATATGCAGAAGATAAACTTCAGATATCTGTTTTCCTATTTTAAAAACTGGATTTAAGGAAAGTAAAGGATCTTGAAAGATCATCGTTATTTCTTTGCCTCGATATTTTAACATTTCTTCCTCATTTTTTTTCAATAAATCCTCTCCTTTATATAAAACCCGTCCAGCTTCAATTACACCGGGATCTCTTATTATTTGAAGAATAGATAATGCTGTGACTGTTTTTCCACAACCTGTTTCCCCTACAAGTCCTAATACTTCACCTTTTTTTATCTCTAAAGATATATTCTCTAAAGCTTTTACAACTCCTTCTTCAGTGTAGAAATAAGTCTTAAGATGTTCAACTTTTAAAACTATATCTTTTATCTCTTCTTTACGATCTTCTTCCTTCTTTTTGATTACCTCTTGCAGTCTTCGCTTGCTAATTTCCCCACTTTCGGGTAAATATTTATATTTTGAGAAATAGAAAAATGAAATAATATAAATTACGAAACTAGTAGTTATTTGAACTCGAACATCTAAGAAAAAACCTCCAAAATTGAAAAAACTACCTAAATATGCCCCAAAAAGAAAGTTGAGGAAGGACCATAAAAAGTAAGTAATAAAACTACTTGCGATTAATGTTTTTTTTAACACAGACCTAGCTATTCTAGTTTCTATATCTCTCATTCTATTCATAATGAAAGTCAAAATAATACAAAAAAATACGATTCCAAATTCATTAATAAAACTAATATAAAAAATATCGTTAAACTCTAATGGTGCTAGCAGTATTGAGATGATTGCTCTATCAAGAGGTTCGATGAATAATGATATGTTCAATATGTCTAAAAGATCAATAGAGAAAAACAACACCGATAGCGTTAGACATAAAATTACATATCTTCTGGTCCATTGCTTAAACGCGTTGCTGATTTTTTTATTTTTTCTTGACACCAATATTCTATAAAATTGTGCGAATAATAGAACTTCTAAACCAAATAGAAAGGGATCTTTATACAACGCTGTAAAAATACTATGAAAAAATTCTAACATTTGGAAGAGAATCTTAATCCCAAATAAAATTCCAAAACAAAGCAAACCACTATATGCTGCACTTGTACTAAAAGTTTTTACATCAATTCTAGACTCCCTTGGAGTAAGTCTATAAATGATATAAAAACCTACAATTAAAATTATTATTAGAAATAGAGTTTCTAACAATGCCATTACCGGATTAATCGTAGCCGTTATCTGAAATATCATTTTTTTATTTTTATCATTATTTTATTATAATTTTAATCTAGGATCTATCGCATCTCTTAAACCATCACCAATTAACATGGCCGCAATTGCAAAAAAACCAATGCATAAACCGGGTATTAAAAAAGCAAGGACATTGTCTTCATAAATATTACCCCACGCAATATCTTGGCCCCAGTTTGGAACTTGGAGATTAGTCAGACCGAGAAATGCAATTGCAGCTATCCCTAACATAGTAATTGCCATCTGTCCAAAAAAAGTTAATATCATAGGTGGTAAGGCATTTGGAAGAATATGTGAAAACATAGTTTTAAATTTTAATGCACCTCCTGTTGTAGCAGCCTTAACATACACCATTTCTCTTATTTGCAAAACTAGAGATCTCATAAATCTTAAATTTCCTGCAATTGCAAAGGCTCCATAGACCACTAAAATGTCTATCATATTTAAACCAAAAATCTGTGTTAAAATTAAAACTATTACTAAAGTTGGTATTGAATATATTAAATCCACAATTCGCATTAGAATATAATCCACTTTACCACCAAAATATGCTGAGATAGTCCCTAATATTAATCCCCCACCAACTGCAATTCCAGTAGGTAACACCGCCATATATAATGAAGTTCGAGCTCCCCATAGCATTCTTGCTAAAACATCATAGCCATTGTTAGTAGTTCCTAATGGATGCTCTGGACTCGGAAGCAGAAAAGGAACACCCGGAATTGAGGGAGGCACCAATTCCTGAAGAGGATATTGTGTTAGCCATGGAGTAAATATACCCATAAATATAAAACTTAAAATAATTAAAGAACCTGCTATTGTCAAAGCAGTGAGTAAATGACGAAAAAACCTTCTTTTAGATCTTATCTTCTCAATTTCGTATTCTTGCCCAGAGAATTCAGGAACTCTCCAACCCGGAAGTAGATAAAAAAGTATTAAGGATAAAATTCTCGGTTTATTATCCTTTTCCTTAATTCTTTCAATTTCTTTTTCTATCAAAAAAAATCCCTTTTTTTTTATATTTAAGCTTTTAAGTATAGACGATCCGAGGATCAATAATAGTGTACATCACATCAGTAATTAAATTGCTACCTAATAAGATTATTGTAGCAATAGCTACACATCCATTTATTACAGGAATATCACCTGTGGTTATCGCATAAAAGAAAGTTTCTCCATATCCAGGATATCCAAATATTAGTTCAATAAATAATGATCCCAATAGAGCAATAGCAACCCCTCCAATAATAAGATTGCTTGTTGGAATTAACGTATTACGAAGTGCATGGGAATTTATAATTTCTTTTTCAGGAACTCCTTTAGCACGTGCGGTTCTTATGTAATCCTGATCTAACACTTCCAGCATGCTGGACCTTGTTTGTCTTGCAATACCGGCAAGGCTTATAAATGTCATCGAAATTGATGGAAGCAGTAAGTGAGCTATTGTATCCCAAAAATAGATAGGGTCATTAAATATAATACTATCAATAAGCCTAAACTTTGTGCCATAAGTATTTATGAAAACCATTATTGGAATAATTGCAAAAATACAAATTAATATTCCTGAAAAAATCAAACTAGAAGATACCATTCTTTTCTGTTTCCTGAGTTTATTCCCTCGATAAATTAGGTAAAAACCTCCAATCATTAAAATGATTGACAATGTTAAGACTATCAGACTAAATTGAGGTGGTATGATCCCTGGAAAAGAATGATCCAATGTTACATTATTAGAGTTATAAATACCAATATCGAAATCGAAAAAAGTTGCTTCATATAATACCCTGCCAAATAAAAATTGAAGCAGTATCGCGATCCAAAAAGTTGGAAATCCCGCACCAATTATTGCTACAGATCGAATCAAAATATCTTTCTTTTTCTTCCTATTTTTTGCAGATGTAGTCCCCAGTTTCACAGCAATAAAAGGTGTTATAATAATAGGAATAATCATTAACTCAAGCGTCCTTGGAAGAACTGTTATCATTATATCAGTAACCAACCAACCCTCAAATTTTCCACTATAAGATTCCCCCCAATTACCTGTGAAAAAATCTCGAAAGTAATTTATAAATTGAACATAAATTGGATCATTTAAGCCTAATCTTTCCATTTCATCCTCATAAATTTGTGTATCCCATTGAGTCATCTCTGATGATAAAGGATTTATCGTCATTGAATGAGATAACAAAAACGTGATTATCAAAACAGCAATTAACATTGGAATTACCATGAGGATTCGTTTGATAATATATTTAACCATATTAGTAGACTTTTTCACCATTTTAATTCACCTTTTTAAACTTCACGTAGAGTTTCAATGTATTTTTTCAAAAACCTGCCGGAAAGTGCTCCACATATATTTATTCCGAATAAAATCAATAAATTGATATACCCCTTGATAGATCCAAGCTGAAGAACGAGCGGTTCAAAAGAAAATCCAAACATTATTAAATAAAAAATGAAGCCTTCAATAACAATAAGAGGGACTATCCATAAAGACGCTCTAATTCCATAATGCGCAATATCTTCTTTATATGTTAACCAAAAACAGACAAAAAATAATAATAAACAAGGCAACATGAAACTCACTAAGAAAAATTCATATGTCCAAAAAATCATTGATTTTACAGTTTCGGGTATATTTTCAAAAGATAACCAACCTAATCCCTCATCAAACATAAAAAAATTTACAATAATACCATAATATCCAAAAAAAACCAAAATATATGCAAAAGTAACTCGTCCTTGTCTACCCCAGTCTATTTTCCAGTATCCCTTGCTTTTTTCCTTATTTGTCATGTAGAACTTTTCTTAATTTACAATTCTTGTTTTAATAGTTCTTAAATAGCAAAAAATAAGATAATTTTTAACCATTTTGCTTATACACAAACTTTTTTACTACCGTAATTTCTAAACGGAAATATTTAAAGCTTAAAATATATGAAAGATAATTTAAGAACGTAATATAAAATTTAATAAAAAAAAATTGAGAAAAAAAGAAAATGAAACGAATAAAAATAACTTTAATCCTCTTCTTCTTTCTATCTAGCTCAATATTTGTTCCCGTTATCCTCGTAGCAGCCCAGTCTAATACATCTCAATTAAGAACTAGTGTAATCCAAGCAGCAGATAATTCTACAATGACTGTTGTAATTGGAGGTAATGAATTTAAAGCTTGGGGACCTACAACCTGGGAATGGAGTCTCGCAGCAGCTTGGATGGTTGGAGGACAAGGTGGAAGTTCGAAAGGAGAAACTTTAGAGAAATTATGGGAGATTCGAGATATCGAAGCTTACCCTTATTTTGAATATGCACCTGTGCTAGCAACGGGTTATGACATTGTTGAGGAATGGCCTTCTGAACAGAATAGTTACGGTTGGAACAATACTGGTGGAATCCGTGTTATGAATATTACCCTTCGTGAAAATGTCCTATTTCACGATGGCTCAGAATGGAACGCTACGGTAGCTAAATGGAATATTGATCGCGCATATGTACTAACAGGAAACTTAACGGGTACGGAAGGAGCGGGTCATAAAGATATTATGGGCCACATGACATATAAACCCGGATTAAGCTATGAGGGCTTCTTTACTGACTCTTGGGATCATTCCTATACTTATAGTAATGATCCTGTTTATGGACTCCCTCTAGCACCTCAATACTATGGTAAAGATAATGACCCTAATAAGAGTTGGACCAACGTAAGTCGAACCTATATACAAGATGGGCACTTTCCCATTTTTAATAAAACTCTTATTGTAAAAGATGCTAGTCAGACAGCAAGTGGAACAGGCGGAACAATTCAAATAGAATTCAATGATTGGGTAACAGATCTAAGATTGGTAGCTTGGGTCGCGATGATCTCAATGGAACAATATAGCGATATGTTTTACACCCAGATACAGGATACAGGTGATTGGACTGGCGATCAACTTGCTTGTGGGACTGGAGTCTTTGAAGCCGTAGAGGTGGATAAGGTTGATCAAGTAATGAAAATGGAGCGATTCGATGATTATTGGAACTTTACTGCTATGAGAGCTGCAGGTAAGATGATGGTTAAGGAAGGGTTTATCTCATATATTACTGCTGATTATGATGGTCAATTAGTAACGAGTGCAATGACAGCTGGGGATGCTGATTTCACCTTAGACGGCCCCCCCTGGGGGATTCTCTTTGAGGATCAACTAGAAGCTTCACCCTTGCTAAACTGGACTGTATATGATCCACAGCTTGCCGATATAGAGCAATTAGATTTCATACAACCAAATACGGATATAGCATTTAGAAAGGCTGTATCCTTTGCGTTCAATTATACTGCATATCTTGCAAATGTTTTAACGGACAGATCCATCCTTTGTGATAATTTAATGGGGGAGGGTAGCGTTTTTATCAATAATAGTATTGTGGGTCCCTATCATGATATTACTATCGCCCGGAATGCCCTTCTAAGTGATCCCACATATGGCTCTGTTTTAGCTTTTGCAGGAATTGATGCTGGTAGTTCAACTGCAGAATGGAATACCTTTGCAGCTGGTGTCGGGGGTTTAAATGCTACTTCTGAGGAACTATTTACATTTAATTATCTTCACGACAACTATAATCTGGACTTTACGAGTATGTTAGAAACTAGTCTCGAAGATGTTGGAATAGTTCTTAATAAATCTGGAGCAACACCTTCTAATCTCTATGGTGATTGGAAAACCCTCAATGCTATTGGTATGTGGTATCCAATGTTGTTTGAAAGGCCTCTGTGGTATGCAAAAGATTTAGAAGCCTTCTACGTGACTTGGCCTATGCCTAAAACCGATTTAGGATATTTAGATGCCTTTTATAGCTATACATCGCAATTCTTAAATGTTTCTGGTACTATGCAGTGGGGTAGCATCCCAGATACTTGGAATTGGGGGCTTATTAGCGATCCCGATCTTCAGGTATTGTTACGTGCTTTATATTTCCAAGACGAAACAGGAAGATTTAAAACATACAGCGACATTCAAGAAAAGACCGCAACAGAAACATACCCATCAATGTTTGTCTCTCAGATTACTGAAGCTTATGTGATTAATAAAAAGTTTGCGATTGATTGGGGTGCCTGGGGTGGTTTCTCCTTTTCTGAAGTCATGATAGGACCTGGGATCCCAGACGCAGGAGTCCCAATACCTGGATTTTCAATGATACCGTTGTTTATCTTCTCGGTAATATCAGTTGTAACAATAGGCTACATAATCAAGAAGAAGAAATTAGCATAAAAACTTAATATTTAAAATAAACCTTTTTTTTTCATATATTTTTAATCTAATCTTTATTTTTTTTATTTTAGCTCGTTACAGGGCGTTATCGGCGACAAAAAGAACGAAAAGTTGAAATACGAGTAAGATACATTATATTATCAT